>SDBU01006645.1_pt1 | contig 13527 bp, 16 predicted proteins | sample 2277071 | NCBI WGS metagenome assembly SDBU01 (sample SAMN10397929, study PRJNA504765) | marine sediment metagenome | isolation source: marine sediment core GS08_GC12, 126 cmbsf | place: Arctic Ocean: Gakkel Ridge, Loki's castle | collected 2008
TCTTTCAAACTTCCCTAAGTTTGCGGCGATCTCCGCAATGCTACTGAGACGAAAAATCTCTCCGCCGAAACTCCAAGTTTATGGCCGAGTCTGGTATAACTGATATTGCCTCCAAAATTCTAGCGACTCCAATTTGTTTAATTGTCGATTTGTCCACCATGATATTCAGGATAATTACCATTATTCCTCGTTATTTTTACAATGCACACTACTCAAGAGAAACCCACCCATTCCATCAATATTTAACACAAGCTGGCGCTGATGCAAGACTGTTGAAGACGAATCATATTTATCTAAGTCTTGAATGGAAAGACAATCAAAACAGGATAGAAAAAGAAGAGACTTTAAATTTTATTGATCTACCTGAGTATGCAATTCATTTTGCACACAGCTGGTGTGCTAGGGGACAACTTGCCCGAGATCTACTTCCTAGCCGATTTCTTTTCTCTTAGCCACCTGAAGCCTTTCTCGATCATTGACAGAACAAAGATCCAGTTGCATAAAAATCTCCGCCTAGAGAATAATATCTGAGTGAGGAGATGTTCAATCAATGCCAAATGCAATAACCATTGATAACTATGATGTAGAAATCCATGAGCGGTATGCGATCGATCAAGCGGTATTCGATCCATCGATTTTGGAAGAAACAGGGGAAATCTCCTCCCACTTTTCTCTTGCAGCAACTGAAACTCGACTGTTTTCAAAATGGGAAGAACTCTTTGAAACCCATTTGCACCGCCACTCTTTTGCAAGTTTCTTTCCTCCCCCACTCTATAAGATGATGCGAAACCGCTTTTTCACAAATGTGATTTCTCCTGAATTCGATTGGATCAAAGAAGAAGGAGAAGATCGCGAGAAAGAAAAAAAACAGGCCGAAGAATATAAAAAAAAGATTAACGCCAAAAAGACGAAAACGATGCCCGCAGCCATTTTCGAGAAAGATCGGAGCGCACTTCTTAATTTGGTCGATTCCGTCCAAATGCTTAATGGTTTTTTGAGGGAGGTCAATGCACGCAAATTGCAGTACCAAAAAGGTTGAAATTTTTCTTATGGGAAAAGAGGGCAAGATGGGGAAAATGGTCCGCGAGCTTGCCGAAAAAGATCCCGAAGTCGAGGTGGTCGAAGGCGGAGATGTGGTGATCGACTTTTCCAGTCCGGAAGGGACCAAAAAAGCCATTGCCATGCAAAAGCCACTGGTTTGTGGAACGACAGGGCTCTCAGAAGAAATCTTCGAGCAATTGCATGCTCTTTCTAAAAAAGTGCCCGTTCTCTATTCCCCTAATTTTAGTCTAGGAATGGCCCTTTGTTTTGAAATGCTTACCTTTCTAAAAAAAAGACTTAAAAAACAAGCCAAGATCACCATTGAAGAAACTCACCATACGCAAAAGATCGACGCGCCGAGTGGAACAGCAAAAAGAATGGCAAAAATTTTAGAAGTAGAAGAAGTCCTATCCCACCGCGAAGGAAATGTGACGGGAATCCACCAAGTAGATTTTTTACTTGCAAATGAAAAAATTACCTTATCCCATGAAGCCCTCTCTCGAGCGAGTTTTGCTGAAGGGGCTCTTATGGCTGCAAAATTTCTTTGGAATCAACCCCCAAAATATTATTCTATGCGAGACTTCATCAATCCTATCTAACATTCGTTAGAAATATAGATGATAGCGGCTACATTGGCCACAGCCGTAGCAACAGAAAACAATAAAAAAAATTTCCCATAACATCTAGTTTCACTTTTACTTAAGCCACAATGATGTTTATATAATCCAATTAATTGTCCTCCAGCACATAAAATGGAAAAAGAAAAGCCGAACCATGCAAAGCCTAAACCCAAACTCCGATCACTCTGATCACAAGGTTCATCATCATTCAGAAATCTCAGCAACCAAGCAAAGCTTGTCACCCCAACGGCACCCGATGAAACAACGATATCCCTCAATAACACATGACAAAAGTAATCTGGTATGCGTAGTTCGTTACGTTCATATCTTTTAAAATTTTCCCAACAGGAAAAATTATCTTGATCATATTCACTAAGCAATGGGGTTCTTGAAGTAGCCTGCATTTTTTCTCCATTTTGAAAACTGATTGTTATAAGGTAAGGTAAATTAATTATTAATATCAATCAATATTTACTTGATGATCTACATGGCGGCATGACTCGAAATGTTTTTGATTGAAAATATGGGGGGTTTTCTGCATAATAGTGCCGAATGTATGAGATTGATATTGGCAACTTTACTATAGGCAAAAAAAGCCCTCTCGCTCTCATTTGCGGTCCCTGTGTGATTGAAAGTGAAGATCAAGCTCTTTTTGCAGCGCATTTTCTCAAAAATCTCTGTGACAAGCTCCGTATTCCTCTGATTTACAAATCAAGTTATGACAAGGCGAACAGATCGTCTGTCCAGTCTTTCAGAGGCCCTGGCATGGATCAGGGCCTTTTGATTTTAGAACGTGTGAAAAAAGAATTTCAAATTCCTGTTGTCACCGATATCCACACTCCCGATGAAGCAATGGCCGCTTCTCAAGTTTGTGAAGTCCTCCAGATCCCTGCCTTCCTCTGTAGACAAACCGATCTCGTTGTCGCAGCAGGACAAACGGGTAAGGTAGTCAAAGTCAAGAAAGGGCAATTTATGGCCCCCTGGGACATGAAAAATGTGATCGAAAAAATTGAGTCCACTGGCAACAAAAAAATTCTCTTAACAGATCGAGGCACCACTTTTGGCTATAACAACTTGGTGAGCGATATGCGTTCGATCCCCATCATGCAGGGACTCGGATATCCGGTTTGCTACGATGCCACACACTCTGTCCAGCTTCCAGCAGGAAATGGCTCTTCTTCTGGAGGTCAGCGGGAATTTGTTGAAACCCTTGCAAAAGCAGCTATTGCGGCAGGCGCTAACTGTATTTATCTCGAAGCTCATCCGAATCCTCTTGAAGCAAAATGTGACAAAGAAAACCAAATTCCCTTCGATCAGCTCGAAGAATTGCTTCGGAAATTCTTGCGTATTGCAGAGGCTGTTCGCCCAGAAGAGGTGACCTATGTTTAAGAAAAAAATCGCTCTTACTGCCATTCTCCTTCTCCCCATTATAGGATTTTGGGCCTATCAAATGACGGTTGTTCGCACATGTGACCTAATACGCTATAAGAAGATGATTGAAAACCGAGAAATCGCCTCCACCCATTCTCAATCTCCGACAAACCAAGAGCGAAAACAAGTACGCAAAGACATCTGGTTTTCTCAAGATGATTCTGCTCGCCTCCACTATCAGATTGCCAGCGAAGGATCTCTTCTCACTCTCACCCCTGTGAAAAACAAATTCGAAGTCATCGAATCTCTTGATCGGATCAAGTGCTGGATGCAAGATAAACTGATCAATGATGTGATGGAGGATACCCTCTCACAACAAGCGCGATATATCGAAGCAGAAAATGGCATCTATCGCCACACCTCACAAGAATTCACAGCAAATGGAGTCACCCTTTCTCTCTTTCAACTGCCAGGTCATCAACTCCCCAAAGAACCTATCAATAAAGATTCGGCTATTCTCAGGGGTATTGCACATGATGTTTCTTTTTACTTCAGTGGAAAAACACCGCAATTTCAGGCACGCCAATTTGAAGCTACGATGGTGAAAGAATGAAAATATTCCACCCACTTCATTCTTTAAGAACACAAACCCTCCTCTTCTTTCTTTTCCTCCCCTTTATTATCCATGCAGATATCAACACATCCTCTATTTCTTCTGAAAAAGCCTCTTATGATGGCAACGCCCTTGTTCTTGAGGGCTCTGTAAATCTTCAACATGCGCTAGGAAAGCTACAAGCAGGCAACGCTCGGCTTTTGCGCGCAACCGAAGGAAGCCCTTTTACAGCCATTCATTTGCGTGATGACGTCCTGATTACCCTGGAAAATCGGGGGAAAATTTTTTGTGCACGCGCTGATTTCGACTTCGATAAGCTGACAGGGACCCTAATCCCCAAACTGGGAGAAACAATCCGCTTTGTGAATCTCCAAACTGGCCCATTATCTCTAGAAAGCAAGCAGGCAACAATTGAATTTGCCCGAGATGCAAGTAGCATCAAAGTGGCAAAAATTGAAGCCCGAGACTCTGTGCAAATGCACTACGGGAAAGATTTTTTTCTCACTGCAGAAAGCGCCACCTATTCCAATACAACGGTTCCATATGTATGGGCTAGTCAACACTGTACTCTCACCCATTTTGATGACCACATTGAAGCCGATAGAATAGAAGTGCTGCCAGATACTGCGAAGATGATCCTGACCTCTCCAACAGGCAGGCTCACGCCTGCTTTAAGCCCGAGCGATGGGATCCAGTTTTCTTGTAAAAAACTCATCTGGGAAAAAGCACCACAAATCCTCACATTGAAGGGAGACATTTATATTTCTGACACTGAAGTGGGAGATATCCACTGCGAAGATGAGGTGGAACTCAGACAAAAACAACAAGATGGAAAGTGGATCTTAAATAGCATCACAGCAAAAGGAAAAACTGAGCTCAATTACAAACTCGATGTCGATTTTCAGCATTTACTCATCTGCTATGGACAAATGCATCTCGATCAAGATAGGCTTGTTCTCAACTTGGAAAGTCCCCCTGAAGAACCTCTCGAATACTTTCATGATAAAATGAAGTTGTGTGCCAAGCATGCGGAACTTCAATATGCGAAAGATGGGAATTCGATTACTCCAAAAAAACTCTTTTTATGCGGCAATATTCAACTCTCCTCCCTAGAAGATGCCTCGCGTTGCGCTGTCGCAGATCAGTTCACCTACTTTCCTGAAGAGAAAAAAATCGTCCTCTCTGCAAAAGATGGAGGCTCCGTCCTCTTCTGGGATCAACAGCAGGAACTCTCGATCAGTGCCAGGGAAGTCCATATCAGACATACTGAAAAAGGGGAACACATCAAAGGCGTTGGCAATGTCAGTTTTGCCTTTTCCAATGTGGAAAATGCCCTCTTGAAAAAACTCTTTCCATTTTATCAGCCTAACGGAAGGAGGCAGTTATGAATGAATTGTCAAATCCGATCATCCTCAAAGTGCAAAATTTGACGAAAAAATATAGTGGGCGCTCCGTAGTTTCTGGCCTTTCCTTTCAGGTAAGAGAAGGAGAGGTCGTAGGCCTCCTCGGTCCAAATGGCGCAGGGAAAACAACCGCTTTTTACATAACCATCGGCCTCATAAAGCCCGAGTCTGGGAGAGTCTTTTTCAAAAATCAAGATGTAACCGAAAAACCCATCCACAAACGGGCAGATCTCGGCATGGGATATCTCGCTCAGGAACCCTCGGTCTTTCGCCACTTGACGGTCGAAGAGAACATTCTCTGTATTTTGGAAACCCTTCCTCTAACGCGTACAATGAGAAAACAAAAGCTCGAAGAGCTCCTCTCAGAACTCCACCTAGAGAAACTGGCAAAGAAAACTGCGATCAGCCTATCCAGTGGAGAAAGACGCCGACTCGAAATCACAAGAGCTCTGGTTACCCAGCCATCCCTTTTGTTACTCGATGAACCCTTTGCCAATATCGATCCTCTGGCTGTAAACGATGTGAAAAAAATGATTCGCCTCCTGAAACAAAAAGGGATTAGCATTTTGATCACCGACCACAATGCAAGAGAAATTTTCTCCATCGTCGACCGGAGTTATTTGATCCAAGAAGGGAAAGTGCTGATGTCGGGCTCTGTGAATGAACTTTTAGAAAATAAGCAAGCAAGAACTACATATTTTGGAGAAGATTTTAGGTTATAACATGCTGAAAAAAATATCGAATGTTTTACGTGATGTCTTCTGGCCCGTCCATAAAAGCGAAGTAAAAAAAGTCCTTTCAATGCTTCTCTTGATGGCATTTTTGTGCGTTAGCTACAGCATTTTGCGCAACATCAAAGACACCGTAATCTTGACCGCCAAAGCCTCCGGTGCTGAAGTTCTCCCTTTCATCAAAGTATGGGGGATCCTCCCAGGAGTCATCATCGGCACTTGGCTTTATACGAAATTGCGCAGTCGTTTTAATCGTGAAAAAGTCTTTTATCTCATGGTTGGGGGCTTTATCACCTATTTCCTCGTGTTTGTCTTCTTCATCTTCCCCAATAGTGAATTTCTCAACCTGACAGAACTTTCAGAAAAATTGCGCGCAATCTTACCAGATGGATTTTCAGGCCTCATCTCGATGGTATGCAACTGGACATTCACGATGTTTTACATCATCGCTGAACTCTGGTCCGTACTTGTGCTCACCATCCTTTTCTGGAGCTTTGCCCATGATATCACCCCACTATCACAAGCCAAGCGATGCTATGGCCTTCTCAACATCGGATCCAATATCGCTCCTATCCTAGGGGGCACTTTGGCGAACTTCATTATGCAAGGCATTCTCCAATCGCCCACAGAGGTCCCTGCAGCTCTTTGGCACCAGAATCTCATCAAATTGATCCTTCTGGTCAGCTTCTTCGCCATCGCCGCCATGGGGATTTTCTACTGGATCAACCGCAAGATCGTTCCCTTTGAAGAAAATGCCACTGATAGCCATGCCGAATCTGTCAAGAAAAGCAATAAAGGGCGCCTCTCCTTACGCGACTGCATCCGCTACATCTCCAAATCCAAATACCTCATCTGCATGGCCTGTATCGTCATCGGGTATAACATTGCTATCAACTTCACCGATATCCTCTGGAAAGCACAACTCAAAAAACACTTCATCAATCCCAACGATATGATTCTTCACATGAACAAAGTGACGATCGGAATTGGCTGCATTGCAACACTCGGAGGGATCCTCTTCTCGATCCTCGTCCGTCGTCTTGGATGGACCTTTGTTGCCATTCTCACACCGCTTGTGATGGTGGTCATGGCCGCTGGGTTCTTCAGTTTCCTCTTCTTTGAAAATGCTCTCACTGGAATCGCCGTCTCCCTTTTTAGTACCACACCCCTTGTGATGACTGTCTACTTTGGTTCGGTGCAAAATTGCCTTTCCAAAGCAGGCAAATATTCCGTTTTTGACGCTTCGAAAGAGATCGCCTTCCTCGCACTTGATTCGGAATCACGTCTGCGCGGAAAAGCAGCCATCGACGGACTTGGATCCGGAGTGGGAAAATCAGGTGCTTCACTCACCTATCAAGCAATGATTTTGGGCCTCGGCAGTCTTTCACTCGCCACTCCCTATATCGCAGGGATCTTGGTAGTCGTATTTGCCGCTTGGATCTATTCCATTCGATTTGTCTCAAAAGAATTCAAAGTCAAGAGCGAAGAAGCAGAAGCTTCGGGGGCTCCTTCAGCGGAAGTTATTAGCTGAAAAGCATTCACAACTTCATCTGGGGAAATAGTCCAAAGACAATCACTCATCTTACTTCCCCCGCATCCATCTAAAAGGCAGGGGCGGCAGGGCTGGTCTCCCGTGACAACCGCCGCTCTAGCATGCATCCAAGGCCCCCAATTCAACTCCGACGTAGGACCAAAAATAGCAACAACAGGAATTTTGAGTGCAGAAGCTATATGCAAGGCAACCGAGTCGACCGTGATGAGTCCCTTTGCATCGAGAAGAAGGGCCCCCACTTCTTTGAGATCCACTTTTCCTGCAAGATTGAGAACCTCTACATCAGTATACTGCGTGATCTGATCAACAAAATCTCGCTCAGAAGCTGCTCCGGTGAGGACAACGCGCATGCCCAATCGATTACAAATCCCCCCCATCAGCTTCGGAGGAGGACATTTGAATTTCCACCTTGCAGCAGCATGAACAACCACATAAGGATCCTTTCCTACCAGTTCTTTCACTCGAGCCTTTGCCTCACTCGGAACAAAATAAAAGAGATCTCGCTCACTAGGGCTTGGAAAGATCCCCAATTTTCTTAAAACATCGAGATCCCGCTCCACAGTATGACGCGGTGTGGGACAAGGTTTGACAAGATGGGTAAAAAATTTTCTCGTCATTTTCTTTCCAGGATCGACACCGACTCGCACTTTTGCTCCACTAGATAAAGCTGCAATCGCCCCTCGATCTCCCTCAGTCAGATTCAACACCAAATCATATTTTTCCTTTCGAATCTTCCGCAAAAGCTGAAATTCTTTTTTATAGCGCTTGAAAAGAGAAAGTTCTTTCCATTTTCGATCATGCAAATGAAACCCAGCAATTGCAGGATGCCCAAATAGCATAGGTTCCGATTCTTTCCAAATATATGTATCAATGAATGCTTCAGGAAAAACCTTTTGCAAATGGGAAAAAACAGGAGAAGATAAAAGGACATCGCCCAAATGACGCAACTTGATGACAAGAATTCTTTTATATTGATTTTCCATGGTAGAGAATTGTATACTATTTTCCTTAGCCTGTTCAAGGAGTATTTAAATATGGCAATTGAGCAAACCCTCTCTATCATTAAACCAGATGCAATTAGTAGCAACCTCAGCGGAGAAATCCTATCGCGCTTTGAAAAAGCAGGATTGAAAATAGTCGCAGCGAAAATGCTATTCCTCTCAATTGAACAAGCCAAAGCATTTTATAATGTCCATGCGCATCGACCCTTTTTTGAAGAACTCGTTACCTTCATGTCCTCTGGCCCTATACTCGTCTCTGTCCTTGAGGGAGAAGATGCCATTGCCAAAAATCGCGATCTCATGGGAGCAACTAATCCCAAAGAAGCAGCTTCTGGAACCATCCGTGCCGATTTTGCCAAAACGATTGATAAAAACACCGTCCATGGTTCCGACAGTCCGGAAACCGCCAAACAAGAAGTCGCGTTTTTCTTCAAGCCACAAGAAATCCATTCACGTTAAACCTGAGGCCGCAATGTTATTCTCCTTCCTGATGGTTGGGTAATGTTCCAGTTAATTTTTTCAAAGTGACCTCGAGAACATCCTCTTTTAGATAGATCCTTTCAATTTTCTTTTGTTCTTCTTGATAAATTTTGAGGATCTTTTCATCCTCGAAAGATCTAAACTGGGGAATAGAAAAATTCCGATTTGTTGCTTTACATCGTGCAATTTTCTTTGTTGTTGAGAAATCAAAATTTTCAAAGTCCTCGCCCTTTTGAATCATTCTAGCAAATGCTCGGGCATTTCTTTCGCCATAACCAAATAAAAGACCCTGAGCAATATGATCTGAAAGAATACAATCCCAAAAAGAAGAGTTTATTTCCTTCAAAGCCAAAACTTCAATCGCAGGTTCAAAATCTTCTCCGAAAAGCCCCTTAAAATATTCATAATGTTCTCGTAACACACTGATTGTATTTTCAATATTTACAACAACAACAACAATCGCAGAGGGATCTATTTTTAAAGATCTCTCAGCAAACATAAAATTCTGCATGCAGAAATGATGCTGATTTTTTTTCCATGTTTTCCAACAGTCGTAAGGACTATAAGGATATTTGACGATTTCTGCCTTTTCTCGCATTTCCTTTGGTAAGGATGCAAGCAGCCTTTTTTCTTCTTCCGCATTCTTTGAAGGCTGAAGGATGATTTCACACATTGGTTTACTTCCAAATAATACAAAAGCAACATGATGATCGAACAAGAAATAATTCATCAGATTCTGCAAATCTTTACGATCTTCTTTAGAAACCGAGTTCATTATATCAGACTGCTTTGCGCAGGAAGAAAAAAAACATAGAACAAAAAAAAGAAATCCGTATACTCCTAAAATCAATCGAATCCAGGAGGGTCCAATGAATCTTTCTCTAAATAAGTTGGCAATATTTTTCTTTTCCATATTTTTTTCTGCAAACCTACTCGCCAAAGACTCTTCAATAGAAAAACAATTTCCCTATCAAGACGATTTAGCTAAAACAATATTACAATATGAGCCTGATATTATCCAGTCTTACCAACCTGGAAAACTTTATCTAAATACAGACTTCATCTCTTTCAAATCCAATGGCATTTTTCTTGCAACAGCAGAAAAAGCAATTGCATTACCAATATTGTTCTCAGATGTCCAGGGATGTTATTTGCAAATTCACGATGCTGGCATTATAGTAACTTGTGGTAATTGCGGCTTTGTATTTGAAGTAACTGAACTTGTAACATATTGTCCGAACTGCGGACATGGGCAATGGCCTAAATGATCTCTTGGAGAATTTCATCCTCTAAAGAAGAGGCCCAGCAAATAAGGGCCAGGTTTTTACTCCAGCGGCAACGCTAAATACCATGAATCTTGGATCCGCTGCAATCTGTAGCCCATTTTTTGGATCTCACCCATCCGGCACTCGAATTCTTGTTTGATGAAGCGATCACTCTGCTCAATGACAATCCCCCCAAGCAGATTGATCATGAGAACAGGCTTGTACTTTCGAATCGTCTTCACAGCGCCTTTGAGAATGCAATCTTCTCTCCCTTTTGCATCGATACGAAGCATTGAAACATTCTCAAGCTCCAACGAATCAATCCGATCATCTTCAATACAGCAATAGATTTTGGCATTTTGGACCTTGCCACGAACAAGATTCCAAAATAGCCCTCGAAAAAGTTCCGGTTCACATTCTAAAGCAATAACTCTCCCATCCGTCCCAACAAGAGGAGCAAAAGCAAGCGCTCTCCCTCCACACCCAGCACCGTAATCAACCGCCACACTACCCTTCTTTATGTAGCGCTGAAACAAGATGTGCAGATCCGATTCAATGGGCTCAGCATCCAGATGTGGATCCAACTCTTGCAAGTAGTCAGTCCACTCTGTAGAACCAATCAGAGATTCCCCAATGAAATTTTCATAGGAATCTTCAATCACCTCGAATTCATCCCACTCTTCGAATTCCCCATCAATAGGAACGATTTGCCCAGTTAGAAAGAATAGTGACAACAGCATTCAATCCTCCAAAGTGAAGGTCACAGGTCCATCATTAATGAGATGCACCTGCATGTATGCGGCAAAAACCCCTGTTTCCACTTTCTCCAGCTTCGTTTTGCTGTAGGCTACAAACTCTTCATAGAGATCTTTGGCTAAATCGGGTGGAGCGGCATCTGTGAAAGAAGGACGGCGACCTGATTTGCAATTGGCATAGAGAGTAAATTGGGAAACGACTAAAAGACCACCACCCACATCAAGAAGAGAGAGATTCATCTTATCCGCATCATCGCGAAACATACGAAAATTGAGGAGGCGGTCGGCAAGGGGGATAATTTTTTTCGAAGAATCTTCTCGATGGATACCCAAAAAAACAAGCAAACCGCCACCGATTTCTCCGACGGTTTTCCCCTCTACCACAACACTAGCTTCTGTAACTCTTTGGATGATGATTTTCACGCGAGGAGCCGATTTTTCATTGCATCTAGCTCATCTCTTATACCTTGTGGAAGCTTATTTCCAAAGATGAAAAAATAGCTCTCAAGCTCTTCTAGGCTGCGCAAAAACTCTTCCCGGTCAACATGCAATAGTTCTTGCATCGCTTCTTCAGAGATATCCAGCCCTGAAAGATCAAGAGCTCCTTTAGCTGGGACATACCCAATAGGAGTTTTTTCAGCGTTCTGTTTGCCATCAATTCGCTCAAACATCCACTTGAGAACGCGAATGTTTTCCCCATATCCTGGCCAGAGAAAGTTTCCCTCTTTTGACTTGCGGAACCAGTTGACATGGAAAATGTGAGGCAAAAGATTGGGCTCGGTCTGGTGACCCATTTCGAGCCAGTGACCAAAATAATCGCCCATATTGTACCCACAAAAGGGAAGCATCGCAAAAGGATCGTGACGCAATTTTCCCACAGTCCCTTTTGCTGCAGCCGTCATCTCAGATGAGACTCCCGCGCCGACAAACGTTCCGTGCTGCCAATTAAAGGCTTCAAAAACAAGAGGGATTGTACTGGAGCGGCGCCCTCCAAAAATCATCCCAGAGATCGGTACACCAGCTGGATCTTCCCAAGCAGGATCCATCACAGGACATTGGCTAGCTGGCGCAGTAAAACGGGCATTGGGATGCGCAGCCGTTTTCTTTGACTCCGGAGTCCATGGCTCTCCATACCAATCGGTCAATTTGGGAGGAGGCTCTTTTGTCATCCCTTCCCACCAGACATCACCATCAGGCGTTAGGGCCACATTAGTAAAAATCGAGTTTTTCTTGATCGAGTCCATAGCACGCGGATTCGACTCATAAGAAGTTCCTGGCGCTACCCCAAAAAAACCAGCCTCAGGGTTAATCGCATACAGACGTCCATCTTCTTTGATTTTCATCCAAGCAATGTCATCCCCAATACATTCCACCTTCCAACCAGGCAAAGAAGAACTCAACATTGCCAAATTCGTCTTGCCGCAAGCACTAGGAAAAGCAGCCGCCAAATACTTGCGCTCCCCTTGCGGATTTGTGACAGCCATAATCAACATATGCTCGGCGAGCCACATTTCATCGCGAGCCATGACAGAGGCAATGCGCAGGGCAAAACACTTTTTCCCAAGGAGCGCATTCCCACCATAGCCACTTCCATACGACCAAATCTCCCTCTCTTCAGGGAAATGAACAATGTAGCGATTTTTCGGATTACAGGGCCAAAAGCTATCCTCTTGCCCTTCTTTGAGCGGAACTCCTACCGAGTGCATGCAGGGGACAAAAAACCCATCTCCTAAAACATCGAGAACAGCTTTCCCCATCCGGGTCATGATGCGCATGTTGAGCACCACATAAGGAGAATCGGTGATCTCCACTCCAATATGAGAAATATCCGAGCCAAGAGGGCCCATACTGAAAGGGATGACATACATCGTCCTCCCCTCCATGCAACCATCGAATATCCCATTCAAAGTAGCATGCATTTCCTCTGGATCTCTCCAGTTATTCGTAGGTCCCGCATCTTCCTTTTTCTTGCTACAGATGAACGTTGATTCCTCTACTCGGGCCACATCATCTGGGTTCGAGCGACACCAATAACTATTCGGTCTCTTTTCTGGATTTAAGGAAACAAAAGTCTTTTTAGAAACAAGCTCAGAAGCGAGCTGATTGTATTCTTCTTGCGAGCCATCGCACATGTGCACAGCCTTCGGCTTACACAGTGCTTGCATCTTATCTATCCATTTTTGCAACATACCCTTCAACATTACGAAATCAAGAAATTTTTGCAAGCTTAGAGGGTGTTTGCAAATTGCTTTGAGACGGGGATTGTAGGATTTTTTGCCTCAGTTTTTGGCGGAAAATGGAGCTGAATGTTCATTCAGCGAATTTGAGCCAAAATATTGAGGTGAACAAGGCAAAATCTTCCGTCCAAATGAATTTGTAAACACCCTCATAGAGAACGTAAGAATTTGTACATATCTTCCTTGAAAAAAATAGAAAATTTGTTAAACTTTTCCTTTTTTCTCACATTCCGGTGCGCGACGAGGCGCACATGTCCTCGTCGCGCACCGGAATGTGAGAAAAAACTGGGGCGTTGCCCCTGACCCCGGCAAAGGGGCATGCCCCTTTGCAAACCCTCATTACTATTGGATAATTGGGGTAAACAACTTTTGGCAAAAAAAATTGTCTAGACAAATGTTTTCATTTTCACTTTGCGCGCGCAAACCTAAAATCTTTGATTGACTTTTTTCAAATGAGA
>SDBU01006646.1_pt1 | contig 13526 bp, 15 predicted proteins | sample 2277071 | NCBI WGS metagenome assembly SDBU01 (sample SAMN10397929, study PRJNA504765) | marine sediment metagenome | isolation source: marine sediment core GS08_GC12, 126 cmbsf | place: Arctic Ocean: Gakkel Ridge, Loki's castle | collected 2008
GGCAAAGCCATCGAGAGATCCAACATCCGTTTCCACCAAGAGCTGGCGTCGCAGTCGGCGAAGCAGGGCTTCGTCAAGCGCCACGGAGCCCGCAGCGATTACCTTCGACTGAAGGATCGGATACGTGGTTCGTGAGAGGTTGTAGATACTTCCGGTCGCGGACACGATGGCCGGGAGGCCAAGCGCCGTTACTTCGGCGGGCGCACCCGCTTCAGACTGTTCACCGGAAATATAGATACCGTCATCAGTACTCCAGGTCACGGAACTCGAAACCGTAATCTGGGTGTTGGCGATATCCTTGGACGTTACCGTCACCGGACCAAACTGTCGCAGGCCAGTAACGTTATTGAGTCCCACAATGACCTGACCGGCTCGGAACGGACGCGCGTCGTCCACGGTAATCGTGGTCGAAGTGCTGCCAGCGCCGCAGTTGGTCAGACGACCCGTACCGTCTCCCCGAAGGAAGTCGACTTCGAATCGTGCGCCCGCGCGCTTAACCGCAGTACTGATCGCGTCAGTAATGCCGCTTGCGAAGGCGTCTTCTCCGCTCCTTGCCGAAACTGCTTCGGCGAGACCGGAGAACGTTACAGTGTGGTAATACTTCTTAGGTCGGACGCGAGCCTGCTTGATCTGCTCGTTAGACGCGGTCGGGAGGACATTGTCATCCGTCGCACGCCATCCACCACCGGCCTCATTACCTTGAATACGAACGGCGAAATACGCGCCATCACCCGAAGGGGTGAACTGCGTGTTCTCTCGAAGCTGCGTATAAATCGGTGCAGAAAGGTTCTGCATCTGGGCAATAAAGTCGACGATATACCGACGTAGAAGCATGTCACCCAACGTATTAAATGTAATCATTGGTAGCTCCTATCGTTGCGCGGCTACCTACCGTGCGCTTTCCTGATGACACTCGCCAAGGCATCGTTGAACGCGTCGTCACTCAGCTCGGCACTGACTTTCGTCTTGCCTTCTCCGAGATCCTCTTCCTTCAATCCACCCCAAGGCTTGTCCATCAAGGTCGCCAACTCCTGCTCTGGAGTCTGGACTTCGGCAGTCGCTTCAGGTTTCAACTCTTCTACCTCATCAACCGTAAACAACGCACCACGTGGCGTACCATACGCATCGAGGGCTTCTTGGAAGCCTTGCGTAAGTTGGTCTGAGATATTGTCCGGGTCCGCAACTGCGGCGTCCCAGTCCATCTTCCCAGTCCATAGCTCCTGAACCACCGCTCGGTCTTGCTCGGTATAGGTATCAGGCAACTGTGCCAGAAGCTTGTCTGCAATGATATCGGCTCGCCCCACCAAAGCCTCGGCCGAAGCCGTCGCTTGGATGTCTGCCATCTCTGTCCGAGTCTGCTCGATCAACTCGCGAGTCTTGGCTTGCGCCTCGTCGGGTGTTGACTCACCCTTCTCTACTTCCTGTTCAATGCCTCTCAGCTTGGCGTCGATCGCTTTCACGTGGTCAGCCATGCTTGGGTCATTGACGAAACTTTTGATTTCGTTCAGGGTTTGAACATCATCTTCCTTAGCTTCAATCAGCTCGTTCGCTCTGAGCAGCTTGTCATTTGCCTCGGCAAGTTGCTGAGTGAGCAAGTCCGTAGAGGCGGCTGCCTCCTTGTACCTCTCATTCACTTGGTCAAAGCGCTCCTTGGGGATCCTGACGTCCGACTTCTCCTTGGTTTTCCCTTCGGAGCTGCCTTCGATCACTTCCTCAAGCGGAGCTTCTTCTTTGCTTTTGTCCTCGGTTTCTGTAGCGGATGCTTCTACAGCCGCCTTCAGCTTGTCTTCTACTGAAGTCGATTTTCCATCCTCGTTTTCTGTACTCATTTGTACGCATCTCCTTTAACGCCTGGATATTGGCGAATTAGAAGAACTCTTTACGTGGGAGAGCGAACCACAACGCAGCTAACTACGGTAGACTTCTTCGCACTCTCTCTCTTAATTATAGGAATATCCACACGAATGTGCAAGTCTCCCTGTAAATAAAGGCCGCGACAGGGTTAGGAGGGAGACCAGAGCCCTGCGCGGCCGACCTGTAGACCGTGATCTACAGGTTAATCAGTCATCTATCTTGTCTAGGAGGCGCTTGGTGTGTATCCCGAGGCCACCTCGGGCCGCCTTGGCTCCCTCAACAAGTAAGTCCTTGACTTCCTTAGTCTTTTTGGACTTGGCCTTAGCCTTGGCTGCATCCTCCGCCGCGTGCTTGTCCATCAAAGCTAGCATCTCGTCTATTGAAATCTTCGGTGCTGGCTTGGGTGTGGGTGTGGGTGTGGGTGTGGGTGTGGGTGTGGGGTCTGCCATGGTGCCTCCTATGGTTTGTTCGGGGTTTTGCGAGCTTCTGCGGACACGCGCGCCTGGATCATCTCAATCGGGGTCGCTTGGTTCCCCGCGCTCGCCTTGTTGGCTGCGGCCTCAGCCGAGACAACGTTGGTGCCTGGAGCTGCGGAGTGAGCCTTGATGGCCCCGATCAGGTTCTGGGTAGGTGCGTTGTCGAGCCTCTTTAGGTAGGGAGCCTCTCTTTGGGCTCTAGCCTCCCAGGCGGCCTCGACCCCGGTGCTCTTTGGCGTGGCGGTTGCGCTGAAGCTACTGGGGGCGTTGATGGACGGTGGTTTGAACCCGCCACCTCCGCTTCCACTGTCGGTGCTGTATGTACGGTTACCTTGTGTCCTGGCGCCGCCTGTACTCAACGCCCGATCCTTTCCGAACATGTCCTTAGCCGCCTGGGCCTGCTGTCTGAACTTGAGGGCCTCCGCAGCAGCAGGCTCGGTGATGAGGCGCTTCTCCTCTTCGGCCCCTCGAACGTCGAGGATCCTCGTGTCTCGTTGCTCCACGACAGTCGGCTTCCCTGCCGCTGTGAGTGCCGCTTCTGACTCACGGAAGTCCACAGCTAGAGACCCCATGTTGGCATGGGTGTCAGCGATGCCCCGCTCCTTGTTCTGCTCAGTCCACTCTGAGGAGGTCTTCGGCATGTACTCCGGGTTCGGAGCAGCAGTGGGCTGGGTTGTCTGAGGCAGATTCAGCCCTGAGGTGTTCGTGGGGCTGGAGAACCCGATGCTGTCATTGGGGTTTCCAGTAATGATACTAGACGTATCCTTGTACTGACCCGCCTTGGTGGTCCCACCAGTAGCCCTATCGCTCTGATTGCGAGGGTTGACACCAGTGCCTAGACCCAAACCTGTGCCGAACGTTCCTGCCATTTAGAACCTCTTCAGACCCTTCTTTTTCTTGTCCTGTTTCTTAGCGGACAGTTTCTTGTAGGCAGCCTTCGCCTTATCGCGGTTACTTGTGCTGCGAGATCTTCCTCGTCTGGATTTCTTTCTGGACGTTGACACCTTAGTCTTCGCTGGCGAGGACGTCTTCTTATCATCGGACGCTGGCATGTGCTCATACTTCGTCGGGTTCTTCGACGGCGTCTTTGTGATCTTGGGGTCACCGAGGTGCTCACCCTTCGTCGGGTTCTTCGATGGTGTCTTTGTGTAGGGCATGGATAGCATTTTGTTCTCCTAGAACTTCTTTACGATCGCCTTGACTAGACCGGCAACGGTTCTTCCTGTCTTGATGGCGGGGATTAGTTGAGCTGGGTGCCTGATACCTGTCAGCCCCCTGTTTGATTCACTACTTGATTTGAGCTTAGATGTGGCTGCTTTCTTCGCACTAGATGTTATGGCGCTTCGGATCCGAGATCCGAGGTTCGAGATCGGAGACTTACTCTTCGCGGCCCGGGGCTTGGAGCGCTGACCGTAGTGGCTCTGGACGGTTCTGTCAGCGGTGCCTAGAGATCTGCCTGCTTCACCCCTTTCGTTTCGGAGCTTCATCTTCTCTCGGAGTTTAGACTTGTACTTAGGCATTACTTATTCACCCGTCTCTCGGCGCGGCTTGCTTGCCGTTCGGCTTTTCTCTTCTCCCTGGCCGCTTGTCGGATAACTTGGTCACGCCTTCTAGTCGCCCTTCGCCTGTTTGGGTTGCTAATGGTGTGTGCTTTAGAGCTACTTTGTGTGGGACTGGAGTTCCTAGAGTCGGCCTTCTTAGCCGCGAACCTTTTCTTGAGTGCCTTCTTTATCGTATTGCCAAAGAACCCCATTACTTCTTCTCCTTTTTGGCCTGCGCGCGTTTGAACGCCTCCTTAGCGTGGCGGGTTTTAGTTGCCTTCGCGACGGTTCCGTAGAACTGCTCGCTGTACTTCTTGTCTCTCGCTGACTTTCGTTTCGCTTCCTTGATCTGAGCCACTTCCTTACCAGCCAGTGAACCCATGTCGAATCCTTCTTTTGCTATCGCCGGTAGCGCTGCGATGCTGAGCGCGCCTGTGGCTGCCTTGCCGAGCACTGGTTTGATCTTCGACAACCCCTTGATGCCAAGACCAATTGCAGCAACGATACCTGCGGTGCTGGCCCCTGAATGGGCGGCTGTCTCTTTCGCTGCTTTCAGTTTCTGTCCAGCGGGAGCGTCAACCGCGGCCTTTGCTGTCTCAGCGGCAACGAGCGCTGTTAGCAGAGTGGCACCAACCACACCGGCTCTGCCCAGTATGGCTCTGGTCCCAGCACCAATCACCTGTCGGCCCTGCGCCTTGGCTGTCTCTCCTGCCAATTCGACTGCCGGGCCACTCACCTTCTTAGTCGCTGCTTGATACGCGCTCCTGCCCCAGTCCGCCATTCGCTTTGTCCACATCTGAGCTTGGGACTTGAGAGGAGCATCCACCCTACCATGCAGCTTAGCGGGAGTAGCAGGCGGCGTAGTAGGACCGGCCGGGACCACACCGGGCCGGGTCATGTCGGGGATATCTGCGGGGCGTTTACCAACCCCAGCCCGGCTCCCTTCCCGTCGTGCGGCGCCAAGCGAAGGTCGATCCTTACCGAAGTGCTCCGCTACGAGATCCTTCCCGGGCGGTAGTACCCGTGCGACACGTGGCTCGGCACCTGTTGATGCTTCACCGTGGTCTCGGAGATTCTCCAACGCCGCGATAGACTCTGGCCCCTTGTAGATAGCGGAGCCGCCGGGCTTTCCTCGTTCCTGTATGAGATCGATCTTATCCTGAATGGTGGTCCTGTCGCTCGGTGCGGGCGGCGACGCGGACCGGCGCGCCACTGCCAGTTCAGCGTTGGCATCAATCGTGGGAGTCAGTATGCGACGAGGAGCGTCACCCTTACGAGGACCGGCTTGGTTTATCGGTCGCTTCTCTGCTTCGACCTCATCGAAGTACGAATCCAGCGCCCTGCTGTGCTGAGACTCAGTGGCCCTGTCGAGGCTCTCAAGGATCTCTGGAGTCGCACCACGACTGACAGCCACGTTCCGGACTTTGCTTGACGCTGCTCTGATCTCATCAGCCGCCTTCGCTCGCGCTCCCCTGTCTTCCGCGGCAAGGTTCACGCCGTAGCGAGGAGCGCCCTTATGCGCGGCAGTGAGGGTGAGGTCAGTACGCGGAGCTTCAGCGATCTTCTCGGTGACGCTCTCTACGGCCTTCTTACCAAAGATGTCGGTAGAGGTTCGCGCATCACCTTCGCGCGCTGTGGGCTTCGGTACCGGTCGCGAGACGGACTCCTGCGCCTTAGCTGCGAGGAGGTCAGCCTCGATCTTTCTCGTTCGGACAGTCGCAGCCTCGGGCGTTTCAGCCATCTCCGCGGCCGTATCACGGACAGGGATGGTCTGGATGCCTTTCGCTTGGATAGACTCAGCTTGGCGTTTCTTGAAGCCCGCGTCTCGTGCGCGATGGAACTTCTTGCTGGCACTGGCCTTGGCTGTGTCCGCTGTGCTGGTGTCGGTGCTCGGAACCGTGACGCCCTTGACGCCCTTGAGCTGGGTGTTCTCAGCTTGGGCCGCTGCGAGCTGCTCTCCAACGCTGCGTGTGTCTGCCTTGGGAGCGGGGACCTTGGGCTCGGGCTGCTGTACCGGGGCCACGTCATGGACGGCCTTCTTGGCCGCGTCGGGCTTGGTTGTAGGGGCCGTCGCAGTGGGTGCCTCAGTCTGGAGCTTCTTGTTCATTGCTCTGGCTCTAGCGAGCTTCTTCGCCAGCTTGGCGTCACGCTTCTCGGGAGTCTTCGTCTTGGGGGCTATCCTGGGGGAAGCCGAGGGAGCGGGGGCCTTGGCCGTGGCTGGGTTCTTGCCAGCGTCGATGATACCTTGAAGCCTCGGGGCATACCGTTTGGACTTCTTCGTCCCAGCCGGGAGACCGGCGAGCGCCTTCTTCGCGGCCTTCGGGTCGTTCGTCCGGATTGCCACACGGGCAGCTTGGTTTGCTGCCTTGCGCTGGGCGGAACTCATAACCGAAACGGGCGCGGTGGCTCCCTTGGAGGACGTCTTCTTAGGGGCTTTCGCCTTTGGTTCTTTGGGAGTCACGGTAGTTTTGAATGAAGTATTGGGGGCTGTAACCTTGGCCACGCCTCGGCGGTTATCGCCTGCTCCTCGACGTTCGCCCGGTGCGTTCAACCCCGTGGCGGTCTTCGGCTCCGTTGGCGAGGGTCTCGTTCGACGCTCGGCTTCGCGGCGATCATGGATCTTGTTCAGCTCCGCGACATTGTATGCACCGACTCCACCGACTTCGAGGGGGCCGTGCGTTGTCTTGGGCGCTGGGGCCTTGACCTTCGCAACCTTTGAGGGCTTCGATACGTACCTAGTAGTCTTCTTCTCTGACATCCAAAAGTTCTCCTGCCATTAGTTATTTCTTCTCAGTGCCGAATGGTATCCATTCAGTCTTCAGTCCTATGTTGAGCAGCCTCTTTAGCATGATCGGTCCAGCATGCTCGTTCCACGTATGCACAATGAACTTAGCCTTGAAGTCAGCGAACTCCGGTCCGTACTGCTTCGCCGTCATCTCCAAGAACCGTACCAACTCCATCCCACTCTCCTCGCTGGCCGTATTCATGTACGGCTGCTCGCCAAGATCGTGTTCCAGATGAACTCTAGTAAGCTCCCCACGGTAGTTCCAAAGCGTTGTCTGTGCTTCCAGTACCGTCTTACACCATATCGTCTTGTCTCTATCCTCCGGAGTCATTCTCTGGAACGCCAGCACTGCACGTTTCGGATCCGGATCTAAAAATAGAATCACAGCGCCTCCCTAAAGCCTGCTTGTTGCGACTCTCCTCGCTTCACCAACATTGACATTGCCTCTCACGAACATCTGCCCAAGCGAGGAGTCGTAGTGCGGGTTCGATCCGTGCGAGGCCAGCCTTCGGTAGCCCGCCCACGATCTTCCGAACTTCTTTGTCTCCTCGTCAAACTCCTCGTCGGTGAAATGTACGCTCTTCCCTAGTCGCGTCTCTCTCGTACTGTACATCTCCATCGTCGAGTCCTCGCTACTCTGGCCGTAGCCTCCCGGTCCTTTGTTCGAGGTGGTCGATCGAGTGAGCGTCGCCTGCCACCCTTTGTCTCTAAACCGATCGCCATACTTCCTGGAGCGGAGACCACTTGGGGAGTACCCCGCCATACCCTGCTCCAGCATCCACAGTGACATCCCGTCGGGGACAAACCCGCGCGTCTGTGTCTGCTTGTACCCAAACGCCTGCCCTGGGAACTGGTACCCGCCCATCAGCACCAAACCGAGGTTCACGTCGCCTGCTTGCTTCTTTACGTTTCCAAACCTATCATACGGGACGTTCGAGCTGTGTCTCGGGTTCGCCCAGTTTAGTGGGTCACTTGCGGACTTACCGGACGCTTCCGGATGAATGTTCGAGTAGCTGGCTACCTGAACAATGCCGGATTTTAGGGCCGATTGTGACGGCCCACCAAGCGCGCCCCTGGTAGTGTCCGTCGTGTCAAATCCCCAGGTCACATGCGCGGCGTAATACGGGTTGTTCGCTGCCCACGAACTGGTGTAGTCCGCTACGTTGAACTGCTCGGCCGATGATTTGTCGGGTGCTCTAGCCACGTTTCACCCTCAGTCGCTCACCGAGCCTGTACGGCTTTCTTTTGCCTCGCGCCTGAGACTCCTGCTTGTTCCGCTCCTTGCGCTTGGCAGGGCTCATGCTGTTCAACAGCCCGGACGCCTCTTCGGCGTTGCCGGAGCGTCGCCCTCGGAGGACGGCGTATGCCTGTCCTACACTACCCATCATTGTGGCGCTCCTTGAGGCCCACCTTGGCCTCCACCTTGACCGCCTTGACCGCCCTTACCCATGTTCGCCATGGCCATCTCCCGCTCCATCATCGCCTTCTGGGCGATCTCAACCTGACCCTTGTACAGATCCACCAGCGAGAGCAACATCATCTGCTGCTCCTCGTTGAGGTTGTGGAAGCCATCCGACTTCATCTCCTCAACCAGCATACCGTAGAAGATGAATGGGTCGTCTTCCGGCATCGGCTGAATCATCTTGTATGCCTCCTGCCTGATCCACGCCATGATCCGCTTCACGCGCTCCACGTCAGGTCCAGACGGAATCATGGTATCTTCGTACCCGATCTCCTCCAGCACTTTCGCCTTGAGCAGCGGCTCCATGTTCGCCAGACCAGCGGCGTACTGTACCATCTCGATCGCCTTCGCCTGTCTGGCCTCCTTAGAGGACAGCGCCATCGAAGCTGTATCGATCTTCACTAGCACGTTGTCGCTGAGGTCGGAGCCACTGAAGCTCCTGATCGCCAGCGTACTTACCTTGTCTCGTCCCAGCACACGGAGCCTCTCGGCGTACCGATCGTCGTCCCGGATGTGCTTGATGACCTCTTGGAGGATGATCGAGCCTTCCTTCTGGAGCGCCTCGTCCCACTCCTGTAGGATGGAGGATCTACCGGCCAACGCCTGCTTGCGGAGAATGTCGATCATAGCCGCAGAGTTCACACCAGTAGGTCGTTGGCCTCGTAGAATCTCTTCTGTACCAGCAATAGCTTCCATCTCCTGGATCTGCTGTTGCCGCTCCTCAGAGGCAGCCGCAGGGTACGGAGGCGGATAGATCGGCTCCGGGGCCGCGCCCGCAGTCCTGCGCGGGTCGTACTCCCAGATCTGTCCCGGGCGTCCTAGCCACTGATCCTCAATCGGCTGGGCTCCCTTCGGAATGACCCACGCAGACATCGGTGAGGTTCGGCGCCACATAATCATCGTCGTATCAATCGCGTTGACTCTCTTCAGCTTCGGAAGCAGCTTGGTCACCAGCGACCTACCGTACATGCTGCCCGCCATTGCCTCCCAGCGGAACCTGATGTACGGGTGCCACCGTGTAGGCCAGCGGGGATCATACGACCGCGCCCCTCGCTTCTTCGGGGAGTCGTAGATCACCTGATCACCCACGGTCATGATAGTCCTGCCGCGCGGCCACTTGGTGTTCGGCTTCCGGTCGAAGATGCGAACCGTCACGTAGCCTTCCCAGGTCTCGGGGGTGCCCACGTACAGCGAAGGCCCAGAGCCTTCAACGATGTCCGCCAGCCGCTCCCACCACCAGATAGGAAGGTTCCTTACGTTCGTGCTGCCTGCCTTCTCTAGCCGGTCAAGATTCCAGCCATCCTTCTTCAGCAGCTTTAGCCCAGGGCGGTGCTCGTACTTGTCTATGAGCGTGTCCCTGGACGTGTAATACTCCCGCATGACCCAGCCCATGTTCTCATCGTCCCACCAGTGATTGGTAGGAAGGTGCATCTCGAACGGGCTGATGATCCTTGCGCTGATGTCTCCGTACTCTACCTGATCCGTGTAGATGGGCCGTCCGTCCTCATCGTGGATGGGGACTTCCCTCGGTACCGGTATGGTCACGCCCCCGGCCCCGACTCCAGGGATCGCTGAGTTCTGGGCGGTCTCGGTCTCAGGAACGGTCAATCTCCTGGGCAGCGTCTCATCGTAGATGATCTCCATCCAGCACACGCCACAGTGGAGGATGATCCTAGCGACCTCTCTGTGCTGCTGCGGTAGGTCCAGCGCCTCCCACATGTACTCCATGGTTAGCTCTGACAGCTTCGCAGCGTCTTCGTCTTCCGCTCTCCCTGACTTCGGCTCGATCCGGGGGATCGGCTTGTTCTCCGTCAGGAGGGCGATGTTCGTCTCGATGTAGCGCCCAAGCAAGTCGTTGACGGGTTTGGGGATGTTGTCCGCCGCCTCCTGGATGATGCTCTGGTCGCCGGAGGAGTCCCTAGACAGCCTCGCGATCAGGACGTCGTCGACGTAGTGCCGCCCCAGCGAGAAGAGAAAGTTCTCCACCCACTGCACAGCCCGGACCCAGTGGGAGCTATTCCGATTGGTATTCATCTCATCGGCATAGACCTGGATAGCCGTCCCTAGCTTAGGGTCTCCTGCTTTGATGGCGTCGATAGCATGCAGCTTGCCCTTCTTCCAATCCGTCTGTGCTGCGCCTGTCGCTTTACCGTCGCCCATTAGCTCTCATCGTTCCCGTGTAGACTAGGAGGGGAAGTATCCGTATCACGGATAAGACCCGTTCGTAGTAGATCGTCTAGATCGTCCCCAGAGCGGAACAGCGGCCCCTCTATCGCGGCCATGTAGTTCTCCGTGGTCTCTGCCATGAGGCGATTCCGCTCTTGCTTCTCTTTGGACATAGGAGCGCGAGGCTCCTCCTTCTCTATCTGCTGGTCTCGGTACGCATCAGGGGCCTGTACGGATATCAGGGAATCCTGAAGCTTTTCAACCTGTTTGAACAGCCCTGCCTTCTCGGCCAGGGCTCCTTTGAGTTGCTCTTCCAGCGATTCGATCCTGGCCTGACAGAAGACAAGCTCCCTTTCAGTCTCCTTTTTACCCATTACTCTCGTTCCCAGGGGCGTTCCTCATAAATCCCTGTGAACTCTTCGCCGTCGTCGCCCCAGCATGAGCGAGCCTTGATTGGCTCACCGCCCTGTCGGGCCTGGAGAAGCTCTTTGGAGATGTTCTTGTGGGTGCCAGCATCACGCATCGCAGCGGCCAGTGCTTCCTTCATGCCCGCTGTGGCCTTCTTGTCATCGTCCTCAGTCTTCTCCCACTTCCGGGTCCATTTCGCAATCGTAGCGTTTCCATCAATAGCCATATTTTCTCCTTTTAGACTCCTACATAATTATAGGAATATTTCCAACAAGTTGCATATGGAGTTGCTACTCGGTGTCCTGGTTCTTCTGGATAGCCGTCTGGATCTTGATGAGGAGCTGGGCGTGGGCCAAGCTCTCGTTCCCCGTCAGCGGGGCCTTGTTCAGAAAATACGCCAGTTGCTGTAGTTCTTGATTGGTAAACATTTAGTTTCCCTCCAGTTTTTCTAGTTCTTCGGTGAGGATAACGATCCTACGCTTCCTCTCTCTTTCTTCTGCTGCGTTGTATTCCCTGGCCACGTCCTTCGCGTCAGGGAGTGGGTTCCGGAGCATCCACTTGACTACCTCTGCCGGGCTTCCCATGTTCACTCTGTCCTCTTTCATTTTGATACCGATGTATCGCAGAGCGATGCTCATCTCTTCCTCTGTGAATTCAATTGTCATGTTCCCTCCTATCAGTCTAGCCGATACGCTATTTCAACTTGGAATATCGGATCGGATGTTACCTGCGGGCCGCTTTGATTAAGCATATGGATTGAAAAAGGTATATCCACATCGATGTCAAGGTGCCCAGAGTCGTAACGCCGCCTGAGGTCGTTCAAAGTATCGAATGGAATAGTTATTGTGTGAAGGTTGGTATTACCTCCGGCTTCGGTCGCTTTACGCAAGAGGTAGACAGCATCCCCGGTATCAGCGCCAGTTCCTGCTATTGTTGCTATCTGACCAGTGATGTAAGTAATAGTAAAGTTTTGACGGAAATACGTCCCACACCTAGTCGAATTATCACTAATCATACCTGAGTGCAGAAGGTACGCAGCAGCATTATTATTCTGCTCTCTAGAGATCGTAACAATCTGCCGTGAGACACTCAGGTACTTCAACCGTGTCGGATCCCACGCATACAGCATCCCGTCAGCCGCAAACTTCATCGTGCTGTCGTTCAGGTGCAGCGAGGTGTAGAACTGGCCCTTGTCTGCCTCGACCACATCCTTTACGTAAACGCTGTTGGCCACGTAGAAGTTTTGGTCGGCGTCGAAATGGGCGGCATAAACACCACCGGTAGTGATTCGGAGTTCATCGTCGTCACCGTTCGTATCCTGATAAAGGCCGGTATTTACGTCAGATCGGAACGCCAAGGCCGGTGTTGCAGCCGCGCTGCCATTTCTTAGGTCTATGCGCTTAGCCAGGGTAGTTCCGTTACTGTCCCACCATTGAATACTTTGGCCGCTGCTTACTACGTAGGTTGTACCAACACCGGCCGGGTTATTCCAGAAGCCGTCATCGGGCGAGTCAAATCTGATTGCAAGTTTCGTGGCGGAAGTGCCGTGAGATTTTACATGAAGCTGGGTGTAGAACACCCCGAGGCCCGCTTCCACGCGACCGGCCTTGAGGTCGTTCAAGATACTGGCGTCCCCGCCACCAACGATGTCTCTATCAACAGTGAGGTCCCTGCCACCGAAGATGTCCCTGCCACTTGTGATGTCGTTGGTTACAAAGAAGTTTCTCGTTGCACTGAAGTATCCTGCTCGGGTTCCATCAGCAGAGAAGGCGACGGAACCATCGTTAGCGGAGTTTTGGTACATCCCGGTATTGCGATCACCGTGCCATGAGAATGTTGGCGTGGTTTTGCTGCCCGAGACGTCTGAATAGATCTGGAACGAAGAAACAAGGCGTGAGCCTACGATCCTAAGGAACGTAGTCCCATCCTGAGCAATGCTAAGATCGTCGAGCGAATCAAGGAACAACCCGGTATCAGGATTGTTCTCGAAAGCAAACCCAGGGTTGCTTATGTCCCCATCCCTTGCGAGGAATCTAAGAGCTGAAACGTTGGTGTAGAAGTTACCAGTCGCTGACATGAAGATCTCATCAGCATCGTTGGTTACCGAGATAGTGGAGTCTTGAGACTTGAGGGACTTGAACTCTAGAACCTCATTGGTCTTCTGAGCGAACACACCAGCGCCTGCTCCTACGTTGGCGGCAGCATTCACCTCGCCCGTGGTAGCGGCACCTCCCCCGCCAACGGCCACACCGGGCACGCCACGGAGGTCAACGACGTCTTCCACGGTCCAAGTACTACCACCACCAGACCGGCCAAGCACAATCTCTTCCAGCAAGATGGAGGTTCCGACGTATGCCTGCGGGATGCCGTGGACCCTCTTGTTGGCAGAGTCCGTCTTGGCTGCATTTACGGTGTTGTACCCTCCGGTCGGTAGGTTGAGGAAGAGCTTCGTATCACCCGAGTTCTCGTTCACGACCATCCAGAGGACAACGGTGAATTTCTCCGCGTTACCGATCGCTCCTTCTCCGCCAGTGGCGAATCGTGTAAGGTCATCCAGACTATCGATTGTAGTGTACGGAGTGGTATCGTCGTTGACTACGAAGATGAGATCAGAGCCGTCTGTATCCAGCGCAGGGCTGGAGTGTCTGTGCACCTGATAACCAGTGCCTTCGGAGACGTGAACATATAAGTGAGTGTTCGATGCTCTGTTCTCGATAGTAATAGCCGACCCGGAACGCCACACAGCGGGCTCATTTCGTAGCCGCTCAGCTATCGAATGGAGGTGGCCTCTCTCCCCGCGCTCCCCGGAGCCAGCGGCGTGGATCTCTTCGATA
>SDBU01006647.1_pt1 | contig 13524 bp, 13 predicted proteins | sample 2277071 | NCBI WGS metagenome assembly SDBU01 (sample SAMN10397929, study PRJNA504765) | marine sediment metagenome | isolation source: marine sediment core GS08_GC12, 126 cmbsf | place: Arctic Ocean: Gakkel Ridge, Loki's castle | collected 2008
CCTTCTTTAGAATCCCAATAGGTGTGGATTGTAGCTTTTTTAATTTCAGAAGGTTTTGCTGGCATTAAATAAAATAAGGATTAAACGAAGATAAACCTTCCCATTCACCTTAGAGAGCCAAGTTATTTTTGTCGGGTGAGTGTTGTTTGACATTAAAGTTTTTTTTTCCAAAGAAAAATATCCAATTTAGATTTAATTGATGTAAATTATTAACTTTCAACAGATATGTTTTCCTTTTTTACTAATTATTCCACACCACTTATGGATTACGCTTTGGGTGGTATATAGCTTTCTAGGGGTACCAGCTCACGACTAACGATTTTAATGTTTCAGGATTCATTTTTCCATCATTAATGAGTTGTTTACCCGCTTCTTTCGCGGTTTCAAAAATATCATTTAAATCTGCTCCTCGAGACATCATTGATTTTACTATAACTCCGTGAGGTCGTAAATTTTTTGAAAGTTTGGTAATAAAAGATATAAAATAAGAAATCCAGCAAATATGTTAAAAATGACGATTAAAAATAGGATTAAATTAATTGCAAGAATAAATAATGGCAACAAACCTAAAATTAATGAAATTATAAATGCTTTGATATGTTCGGCTAAACTCATTTGCAATATATCCTTTTTTTGAAGGGTTGAGAGCGCAAATAAAAAACTTGAATAAGTCAATAAAGGTAAAAAAACGAAGAATATATCTAATGGGATAAAGATGTTTGAAAAATGACCTATAAACATCCAGGATAAAAGAACTACAAAAATCAGGTTTTCTTTTTTCTTTAATAACACTAAATCTTTAAATCCCATATAGACGCAATCTTAAGAATTAAATGAAACCTTAATTCTATATAAAATCTTAAAAATTTAAAATAAATTGGTATTTAATGTATAATAAAATTTCTTTTTAAAAATAGAAATACTTGAATTATTGTAGGTGATTATTGTTTATGTCTTTTCAGGGTATTGTAAGTGCATTTAAAAGAATCAACGGGGTAGTAAACAGGACCCCCGTCTTGAATTCAAGAACTCTAAACTCAATGTTGAATGCCAATATTTATTTTAAATGCGAAAACTTTCAACGGGCAGGCGCGTTTAAATTCCGTGGAGCCTACAACGCATTATCCATGTTTATATTAGATGAAAAAGAACGGGGTGTAGTAACTCATTCCAGTGGGAATCATGCCCAAGCGGTGGCACTCGCAGCATCTATTTTAGGTATTACTGCTATAATTGTAATGCCGAATGGGGCACCTCAAAATAAAATAAATGCAACCAAATCCTATGGTGCTGAAATTGTATTTTGTGATAACAATCTTGAAGCACGAATTCAGACAACAGAGAAACTGATTGAAGAAAATAACTTAACTTTAATTCATCCCTATGATAATGATAATGTGATTAATGGGCAAGGCACTGCGGTGCTTGAATTAATAAATGAGGTTGGTGATTTTGATATTGTGATAGCACCTTTAGGTGGTGGAGGTTTATTAAGTGGAACCTCTATCGCAGTTAAGGAATTATGCCCAAAAGCTCAGATTTTTGGGGTTGAACCTGCTATCGCGGATGATGCTCGAAAATCCATTGAGGCAGGTTATATTATCCCGAGTACTTATCCAAATACTATTGCAGATGGATTACGAACTTCAATTTGTAAAAGGACATTTGATATAATTCGAAAATTAGTGGATCAAGTTATAACTGTCTCAGAAAAGGAAATTATACATGCGATGAGGTTCCTCTGGGAAAGGATGAAAATCATTGTCGAACCCTCGGGTGCCGTTCCTTTAGCAGCCTTATTCTCACATAAAATTGACATTAATGATAAAAAAGTTGGTATAATTTTAAGTGGTGGTAATATTGATATTGAACCATTCTTTCAATTACTGGAAGAAAAGGTACTAAATAGATGATTGACTCTCTTTTTAAAATCTTTAATAACTTGGAAATTTCTTGGATTGACACTTCAACCGAAATTGTTAAATCAAAAGCATTTAATGAACTGTTATCAATTTTTCCAAACTTAAAGGATGTTTTTCAAGAGGGTCGAGATAAAGATGAGGATGAGTTCCAAAGAACAATAAGGCATATTTTCAGATTATTTAAGATATTCTTTTTAATTAAATCAGGAGAATTGTTTCATGACACTCTTTCCCCTGAATCTTCAAGCTTAATAAGAGAAAAGCTTTTGAAAATACATTCTCAGAACGAATTAATTATTCCCATTATATTAATTTATCACGATATTGGAAGATTAGATAATAAAAAAGAACACCCATTTTATAGTTATCTCTTGATTTCAAGTAGGAATATGCTTGAACCATTTAAGCTTTCAGATGACGAAAAACTACTAATAAATAAAGTTATTCAATATCATTTGTTATTCGCAACAATTTATACAGGTGAATCTACTTTCTATGGGATTTATTCTTTATTAAACGATCCTGAATTTAATAAACTGCTAACTAATAAAGAAATTGTTAACAAATTCATTGACTTATTAGAGATTTTCACATATATTGATATATTGGGTTATTCTTATGCTCGTATTTATGACCATTATACTAATTATTACGATGAAATTAATATTAAATTAAAAAACATATTAAATTTATGGCCTAATAAGGAAAAAGCTTTAGGAAAGGCAAAAGAATACTCTCAAGAATGGATAGAGTGGAGAATTGCTGGAGCTCTTAGGATTTTCCAATACGTTAACACAAAACCATATTTAACAAAAGAATTTTACTTTGAAAAAATAAAAGATAGTGTAAATATGGATGTTAAAGAATTTAATGATAGTTTTAAATGGGATGCTATTAAAGTGAACTATTTAGTAAATACAACGAAAATTCAAGTAAAATACGGTTTAGCTATCCTAATGCTATTGGCATTCGGTAAATTTTTTAGAGGTCCTATAAGCAAAAATGAGAAAATCTCCAACAATCTTATAATATTCTGGGCTTTACTTTCAAAGGAAATAACAAAAAGATCCTTTAATAAAAACGATCGTTTATGGAATGTACACTTTATGGGGTTACCAAATTGGTGGAAGTGGGATAGAAAATTTAAGAATGAATTAAACTATGAATCCCTTCAGTACATTATCAATAATTCCACTCAAGAATTAGATAATATAAAAAAGGAATTCAACCTTTACTTAGATTTTACTTCGATATTCATATAAATAAAAAATATGGTAATAATGGCAATAATGGTAATAATTTAATGAAAGGAAAGCGATTACTCAAAATTTAATATTTAGATTTTCATTTATTTTAAAAATTATGAGATTTTATACTTTCAATGCAAAAAACTAAAAAAATATCGTAAATTAGGTCAACTAATGATAATTTATTTCGCTTATACTAATATAATTTAATTATCATAGAATTATCCCCAAAATTGGTTTCACGTGGCAGGCACTTTTAATATTGATTCAGTGGAAAAAAATCCCAACGAAGATTTATCCGTAGTATATCTATTATATTTTGATGAAAAAAAGGGACAGATACCTCTTCTAATATACCCTGATGATGGTCTTAGAAGTAATAAAAAATATATGCGACCAATTCATTATCATCCAGTATGGTTCTTAGAGACAGAAGATCTTGACCATGTTGATTTGGAATATAAAGGTTATACATTTTTTGGCAAAATGTTTCTAACAAAATCAGAAAGACAGAAGAGAAGGGCTGGAATGGGGATAAAAACTCCAGAAACAATAGTTTTAATCGTATCTTTACCAATTGAATTAGAGATTTTTGGGGATAAACTTATTCATCAGCTGACTGAACAACTAAGGAATAATTTTGAAGATCAATTATTTGAAGTTATTAAAAGCGAAATTGCTAGTGACGCAATAATTAAAACGCCAAATATACTGCAAACCATATCTATAGGAACAAAAATAAAAGTCCGTATAAGAGAATTAATTGATAAAGTCATTAAAGATTATTTTGCGAGTGTGATCCGGAAAGACTCACAATCTCCCTCCCTAAAAACTCAAAAAGCAATTTCTTATTTCTCATTAAAAGGATTTGAGCTTTCTCCTCCTAATAATCGATTTTCAACAATCGAGTTATTTGATCCCATAAAACGAGAGCTATTAGGAAAACTCCCTCTCTCTATAAATGACATTAATTTAATCGAAAATAGCCAAGAAATTGAAATTACAGTTCAAAACAACACGGAAAAGGAGCTGAAAAATATTTCTATAATAATTACTCATGTAAAAGAATTTTTTGAAAAAGAATTAATGAATCAAGAGATTGACTTTTGGCTACCCAAAGAAGAACTCTTGTTTGTCAGCCCTATAGTTCCTTTTATTGATGAATACTTGTTTTCTATTAATGAAAGGGATAGTCATGGTAATCATCAGAAAATTCTTAATCAAAGAATAGATATAAAATCAATAAATAAAATTAATAGTTAAATAGATATAGTCATTAAAATGTCAAAAAAACAGATTAAGGAAGAAGATATTATCATCAGAAATTATCGAACCTCAGATTATCAAGCAACACTAGAGATTTTGAAAAATCTAAATAAGTTAATTGATATTGGTTTTGATGAAAAGCAATGGAGAGAGTCTTCAGGTTTAAGACAATTTAAACCGAACTTAAAACGGATAACACTTATTGCAGAATTAAAATCAACTGGAGATGTTGTGTCCATGGGAATGATTGAAGCAGTTAAAAACATTATTGGTAGGTATATCGGACGTTTAGATAATTGGGCAGTAAAGAAAGAATTTATTGGTAGGGGTGTCGGTAAACTTTTAGCTAATCGATCGATTCAAATTCTAGAATCATGGGGTTGTGATTCAATACGAATCAATCTTGCCTATGGAGCGGATAAAAAATTGCTCGAAGTATTTGGAAAATTAGGATTTCAACCAATTATTACAGTATTAGAAAAACGGTTTTAAAAATCCTTCTTCTAAAGGAGAACTGGGTCAAATCTAGCTTGGAAAAACCTTAGGTACTTAGGTTCGTAAATTCCCCAATGATTTTCAGTATAATTTTCCTAATATATATCTCAATAATCTTGAGAAAGAATAAAAAAAAACTAAAAATGAGTTGAAATTCTCTAACATAAAAATTAATATTTTAGTAAATAAATCATCGATCCTCTTTCTAAACTAATATTCTTTATCAAATGATTATTCAGTGATTTAAATGAAACACTTAAAATGTTAGTAGTTAAATATTTTCTTTTTTTATATGTTTTGATGAATTATTTTAATTTTAGAACATTCAGAATTATATAAAAATCAAACTTGTGAAAATTAAATGATAGGAATTAAATCGTATGGTGCTTATTTACCAAAATACCTCATGCCTCGTGAATTAATTGCTAAAGCATGGGATTTTCCAAGTCGTCCTGGCAATAAAGTTGTTGCAAGTGCTGATGAAGATAGCCTTACGATGGCTATTGAGGCAGGAATTGATTGCTTAAGTGGAATTGACCCGAAAAGTATTGATGGTTTATTTTTTGCCTCTACAACTCAGGTTTATACAGAAAAAGATTCTGCGTCATCTATTGCAACGGTATTAGATTTAAGAGAGGATATTGCTACCGCAGACTTCACAGACTCGTTGAAGGCAGGCACTACAGCGTTAATAAGAGCAGTGGATACTATTAAAGCAAATAAGGATATCTCTAGAATTCTTGTTGTTGCTTCGGATATGAGAGAGGCAGAACCAGCTACTACTTGGGAATTTGAATTTGCCGATGGTGCAGCCGCCCTACTAATAGCTGAAGGAGATAAATTACCTATTATTATTGATGACTATTACTCTATTTCTGCTAATGTAACTGGACCTTGGAAAAGAACAAAAGAAGATAGTTTCATTAGAACTTTTGAGAAAAAAGTGGACAATCAAATTTACACTCAAAGTATTATAAAAGTAATATCTGAGATTCTGAAAAGAAATAACCTTAATCCGGACGATATTGACATAGCTGTATATTATTATAATAATCCCCGTACCCATGGACGAATCTCTAAAGCATTGAAATTTAATCAAGGAGTAGCACAAAATGGATTATTCTTTCAATTAGGGGATTTTGGAACTTCTATGTCTTTTATGTTATTAGTCTCAGCTCTGAAAAACCCTACAGAAAATGCGAAAGTAGTATTAGTTGGATATGGTGATGGAGCAGATGCAATTTTATTACACATTCAGGACAAAACTACTCTAACAGAACTATCTCGAACCCATATGGGATTAGCAGGACATCAACAATCAATGAAACTTCTAGAAAATTATAATGTTTATGTAGAAAATAAAAAGCTTCTTGAAAAAGATCGTTATATAAGAAAAAGCTCTGCAGTAACCTTATGGCGTGATACCCTTTCTGTGTATAAAATGTATGGTCTTAAATGCAAAAATTGTGGGGCTGTTCAATATCCTACTACGGGGCGTTCCTGTATCATCTGTAGAGCAGATGATCAATTGGATCTAATTAAATTAGCATTGAAAGGCAAGATATTTACCTATTCTCTTGATCATTTAGTAGGGGGTACCTACATGGATACACCAGTACCTCGATGTGTAATTGATTTGGACGGTGGGGGTCGAGTCTTGTTAAACATGACTGAGATTGAAAATCCTGAAGAAAATGTGAGTATTGGAATGGAAGTTGAATTAACTTTTCGTAGGATCCATGAAGGTGGTGAATTTAAAAATTATTATTGGAAATGTCGCCCACCAAGAGGGCGTAAATAAAGAGGTGATAATTTTTTTTTTTAGTAAGTACCATTGATGGAAAATTATTTAGAGATAATTATCTCTACAAATTACTGGAAGTATATAAATAAAACATAGATTTATATAAATGTAGAGATAATATTTAATTATGGTAAGCATTACTAAAAAAAAAGTAGGTGGAAAAGAATATTATTATTTAACTTACTCTTATCGTGAAAATAATAAGGTTAATAATATTTCAAAGGCAATTGGAAAAGAGATTCCAGAATCTCAAGAACTAGAGCGTATCAAAGAAGAATTTAATTATGAAATTTTTCAGAAACAATGGATGTCTACAATAAATAAAATTACTAAAAAACACCAAGAAATTTTTAGTGCATTACCAAAGCCTATACAATTAAAAGACTTAAGGACTTTTGGGGTCCGGTTTACTCATAATACAAACAAAATTGAGGGATCTACCTTAACTTTAGGTGAAGTTGCAAATGTTGTTGACGAACCTGAGATCTCAATAAATAAACCTGCGAATAATATAATAGAGACAAAATCCCATATGAGTGTCTATAATGAGATGATAACTAGTAGTAGAAAAATTGATATGGATTTAATTTTAGATTGGCATGAAAAAATATTTACTTTGACAAAACCAGAAATTGCAGGAATTATAAGACAATATCCAATTCAAATATCCCGAAGTAAATTTGTTCCTCCAATGGGAGGAATAGAATTCCTTCTGGATGATCTTCTTAATTGGTACAATGATCATAAGGATAAACGTCATCCCGTATATCTTGCATGCTATATGCATTATGAATTTGTTTCAATACATCCTTATGGAGATGGAAATGGGAGAATGTGTAGAATACTTATGAATTACATACTATTTAAGAATAAAACTCCTATGTTTGACATTGCCTACGAAATTAGGCAGAGTTATTATAATGCTTTAGAAAATGCAAATCTAAAAGAGGACAGAATGATATTTCTTGGTTGGTTCTGTAAAAAATATATTGAAGCAAATAAAAAATGATTCAATGTTGTCTCACCAATAAAGATACAAGCATTAATTAATAAAAAATAAATAAATATTATCTTAATATAATTTTCTTATAATTATTCAAAATTATAAATCTAAAAAAAGTAAAAGGGAGGATATAAAAATGGTTACTCATGGTATTAAAGATAAAGTTGCAGTTATCGGTTGCGACGCCACCAAATATGGTGAATTATGGGGTAAAAGCAAAGAAGATTTGCTTTTTGAAGCTACACAAGGTGCATTTAAGGATGCGGGTCTAACAAAAGACGAAATTGATGCTGCATGGCTCGGAGTTTATTATTTTTTCACAGGCGTTTCTGGAACTACTTTAGAAGATTCATTAAGATTAGGCGGTAAACCAATAACAAGAGTTGAAAACTATTGCGCAAGCGGAATGGAATCTATAATACTTCATTATTGATATTCAAACGCTTTTCGCAATGCATGTTTTGGGGTTGCTTCGGGAGCATATGATGTGGCGTTAGCTTGTGGTGTTGAAAAATTAATGGATGAAGGGGGCAGAGGACTACCTGGAACAACCGTAATGGGACACCCCGTATTTCCACGCCCATCAGCACCAGCCATGTTTTGTTTACTTGCTACTCGTAGTTTTCATGAATATGGGTGGAGAAAAGAAGACTTAGCACGTGTAGCAGTTAAGAATCATGAAAATGGGTATTATCATCCAAAAGCCCATTTTAGAACGAAAATTACTTTAGAACAAGTTATGAATGCTCCTATGATTGCCGATCCACTCGGAAGATATGATTGTTGTGCGATGAGTGATGGTTCTGCTGCTTTAATCTTAACTCGACCTGAATTAGCAGAATCCTATGCCCATGCTGATGATTATGTACTTGTTAAATCAAATTCCCTTTCTGTCCATACGGCTTATCCTTGGTATGATCCAAAGTTTCAATTTATATGCGCTCCAGCTACTATTGATGCCGCCAAAATGGCATATAAAGAAGCAAACATTACAAACCCAAGAAAAGAAATTGATTTGGCAGAAGTTCACGATTGTTTTACGATAACTGAATTATTAAATTGCCAAGATCTGCAATTCTGTGATCAGGGAAAAGCTGCTGAAGAATTGCAAAAAGGTACATTTAATTGGGATGGTGAAACAGCTGTTAATCCAAGTGGTGGCCTTAAATCTTTTGGGCATCCTATTGGAAGTACTGGCTGTAGGATGGTTCAAGAAGTTACTAAACAACTTCAAGGAAGAGCTGAAGGAAGACAAGTTCCAGATGCAAAAATTGGCTTAGCTCATAATCTTGGTGGACCTTATGCTGTCTGTTCTGTGACTATTCTAGGGCAAAGGGATTAAAATCACTTTTTTTTTTAAAAAGTAAATAATTCATTAGTAGATATAATGAATAGGATCAGAGATTCTACAAGGAACTTATACTGTAGCTTCGGTAACAGTTCTAAGTCAAAGTGATTAAATCTTAGTAAAAGATATAAGTGAAAGTATTAGCATTACATTTTATTAGTTCTACTTAGTTTTTTTTTTAGATCAGAAGAGATTTCTTTCTTAATTGATATCATTGTGAAAATTGAAAAACCTTTATATTATGTTCAAAAAATAAGAAAAATAGAATCAAATTTTTTGCATAAATAACAAATATTATCATTTTATTAATGTTTCCGAAATTTATTTAAAAAATTATTTAATGATCTATTAATTTTGATTACTATGAATGAATCATTTAATAGATTCAGAGGAGACGTAAAAACCGATACTATAAAGTATCTTGCAGATCCACAACTCAGAAATATTGTAAACGTGTCTATTGCTTTAGAACGTCCCTTACTAGTAAAGGGAGAACCTGGAACCGGAAAAACAATGTTAGCACACGCAATAGCAGAGAATTTGGGTAAAAAATTAATTGTCTGGAATATTAAAAGCACTACTGAGGGCATTGATGGGTGTTATATGTATGATACTGTACAACGGTTAAATGATAGTAGATTTGGTTCAGAAGATCGAGATGTGAACAAAATCAAAGATTATATCTCTTATGGTCCGTTAGGAGAGGCATTTAATTCTGAAGAACAGGTCGTTCTACTTATCGATGAAATCGATAAAGCAGATATTGAGTTCCCGAATGACTTGCTACAAGAACTAGATGTAATGGAATTTTATATCAAGGAGACCAAGGAATTTATAAAAACTAAAACTCGACCAATAGTGATTATTACTTCTAATAATGAAAAAGAACTTCCGGATGCCTTCTTAAGAAGGTGTGTATTTCATTGGATTGAATTTCCACCGAAAAAATTCATGACAGAAATTTGTAACCTTCATTATCCGAACTTAAATACAAATTTATTAGAACAGTGTCTTAATCATTTCTATGCCTTACGTGCTATAACTAAATTAAGGAAATTACCTTCTACCTCTGAACTCCTTGACTGGATCGGTGTACTATTGAAAAGTGGAATAACCATTGAGGAATTACATAAAAAATTGCCGTTTTTAGGCACCCTCTTAAAGAAAGAGAAAGACCTCGAAATAGCCATTGAGAAACTTAAATTTCCTACGTGAATAATCAGTTAAATTAAAGAAATAAACTCTTTTATTTTTATTATTTGGATATTAAAGTTTTCTAAAATAATCTTTCCTAACATAAACTGTCAAGTAGTCTACTAATTTATTGTTTAACAGTGAGTATTTTATTTTTTGGTTAAGTTTCAAAATGAAATAAACTTAATATAATTGTAAAATTTTTTAAACTTTTGACTTATTTTGCATAAAACTAAATGTTAAATAATAAATCAATCATATTGCATGAGGGAAAAACTGTTTTTTTTCCAAATAATAGGAGAGGTAGTTGCCCAAAAAGGTGAATATTGGTTAATGACAAGTTTAGAATCTTTCTACCTAGAGTTCAATAATGAACTGAAAAACAATACTACAATTTCTATCAAGGAACCATTAGGAGAAATTGAAAAATTTGAAGATTCAAAAAGAAATCTTAAATTTAAGCAAAAAGTTTCATCAATTAGAATTATAATATTAAGCCTTGTTTTGTCTGCTTTCTATTTAATTATTGAGGGAGTACTTGATACTTATATTTTTCAAAATTATGATAATGTTTTTCAGGATATTTTTACAACCGACCCTCATGAGATTTTTATGCATCTATGTGCGATTTGTTTAATTTTATTTATAGGTGTATCCAGCCAATATTTATTAAATTCTCAAAGAAAAACCGATCTTAAACTTAAAGAATCTGAGAAAAAGTATCGATTACTGATCGAAACTTCACCTATTTCGATATTATTAGTTGATTCGAAAGGAATTATTATTGAGTGTAATAAAGCAAGTGAGCGTATTATTAATTATTCAAAGAAAAATCTCTTGAATAAACATATCGGAGAAATTTTTCAATTCAAAGGAGAAAAATTACAATGGTTTTTTAATAATTTTATAAAGGCTATAAATAGTGAATTGAAAGAACCTTTTGAAATGGATATTTTAGATAAGAATGGAAGGATGATATGTCTAGAAACTGCAGTTTCACTAATTGATATTGAAGGGGAAACATTTCTTCAAATATTATCAAAAGATGTAACATCCCGAAAAAGAGCGGATGAACTTATTAGAGAAGAAATAGAAAAATTGAAAGATCTGGATAAAATCAAGAATAATTTAATTACACGATCCTCTTATGAGTTAAAAAATCCCTTAACCTCAATATGCAATGCTTCTGAGTTACTATTAAAAAATTACAAAGAAAAACTTGATGATAGAGCTTCTAAACTATTAAAAATAGTCAATAAAGGAGGAAAAAGATTGAGTTCGCTTATCACAAGGTTTACAGAAATTTCAGAAATTAAATCTAAAGGGATAGAACTAAAGACGGAATTTGCCAATATAACAAAAATAATTCAAGACTGTATTAATGAAATGTCTTATCAAGCTTTTGAACGAAATCAATTTCTAAATGCACTAATAGATGAAACTATGTATATTTATGTGGATATTTCAAGAATTAAACAAGTTATTTCTGAAGTAATCCTGAATGCTATACACAATACCCCTCCATATGGTATGATCTCGGTTGATTTACAAAATTATGAAAATTACATCAATATCCTCATTAAAGACTCTGGTGTAGGATTTACTGAAAATGAAAAAATGAAAATTTTTAAGGAGTTTGGGAAAATAGAAAGATATGGTAAAGGTTTAGATATTATAGCAGACGGTATTGGATTGGGATTGTATATATCTAAAAAAATAATAGAATTACACAAAGGGGAAATTTGGGTCGATTCTAAAGGAAGAAATAAAGGTTCTACCTTTATTATTAAGCTTCCAAAAAAAAAATTAGAAAAAAGGGATTAAAATTATAAAGAAACTTAAAGGTATCTAAAAAGTCTTTTTAGCTCTGTAAAATTGAATGGTTTCAGAAAATAACCTGTAGCTTTTGTTTTATTTGTTATTTTTATAGCTTCTGTTTCGGATAGTACAGTAATATAAAAAAGAGGGATGTCTTTAAAATTTTTATAAGATCTAATTTTATCAGAAACATCGTTTCCTTTGATATCGGGAAGAATAATGCTTATAAGAATTAATTTCGGAGTATATCTTTTTAACTCCTCTAAAGCTTTTGTACCATTAGACATACCTTTACAAGCATAACCATTAAATTCGAAAAAGTCTTCAAGCACCGTGATTGTTGAATCATCATTGTCAACAATTAGAATATCATATTTTTCCTTTGATTTTTCTGGTTCCAGTATTGATAATATTTCATTTATTTTATCTTCAAGTTTTTGACTTTGTGTATAGATCTCTTTCATTTTTGATAAAAGACCTGGATCCATTTGATCGGAATAATTATCTATTATCAGTTGTGAAAATCCTTTAATAGGTGTTAAAGGGGTTTTTAAATCTTTAGAAAGATTAGAGATATTATTTAAATACGATAATTTTGGGCCATTTTCTATATAGTTTTCAACCGCAGTTCTTATTAATTTTGATATTGTAGATATCTCATATTTATCAACAAAATTCTGCCATTTTTTTTTTTGATCAGCTGTAACTAAAGTTGTAATTCTTTCTTTTTCCTGGATAAAATCTACCTTTCTATTTTTCCACTTTTTAAAACTCTCAGTTATAGTTCCATGCCAAATCGCATGTCTTCCGGTTTCTTTTTCAAAAACCTCCATCTCTTCAGTTTTTTGATTTTCAATGCTCATATCTGTTTATCTTTGTGTTTGATATAATTTCCTGTAATAATAATAATGATTTTATTTTTTAAAATTTTGTATAATATATTATAATAAGTTGGTATTTTTCCATAATCATTATAATAATTTCTCAAGATCGAATTAGATCTCAAGTATGGAGTTTCAGTCCAGGAGTCTGCATATTTTATTCAATATGTAATATGTAAGTATATTTTGTAAGATCAAACTTTTCATATTTTATATTCTGTTTTATTTTATTTTTCTTTACATCTTTCTTAGATAGATGAGTGAGTTCAATTTTTAAAGTGAAAGTATTTTCGACGAAATAGAGATTATAATAAAAAATCTTCTCAATCGAATCAAAATCTAAGTACATTTTATAAGGCTCTATTTCAGGATCTTTTAACAACATTTTCATGTTTTTGTATTATGAGTAAAATTTTTATTGAAATAAACTAATTTTTAAGATTGCTTGCTAGTACATAATTCACTTAATTCGGTACATTAATTATGATTTATTAAAAGTTCTTCAAATGAAGATACATATCTAGATATCACTTCCTTTCTAATAGA
>SDBU01006648.1_pt1 | contig 13524 bp, 13 predicted proteins | sample 2277071 | NCBI WGS metagenome assembly SDBU01 (sample SAMN10397929, study PRJNA504765) | marine sediment metagenome | isolation source: marine sediment core GS08_GC12, 126 cmbsf | place: Arctic Ocean: Gakkel Ridge, Loki's castle | collected 2008
GAGGCCGGATTATCACTATATAATAGGCTAAATCGGTCTTCCTTTATGAAAGGGAATATCTTTTTGCTGAAGGTTTCTGCCCAGGAACCTTTAAGATGTTTCATTTCTCTTTCGGTAAGTGATAATAGGGAATCATTGATGGCCATTTGTTGTGCGTTATTTAGGTGAAAGGACATCGGTAACCTCCTTTATTTGTTAGTATTTTTATGACTTATTATACCATAAAACGCTAATAAAATAAAGGGTTTTAGCCATTTTTGCTGATTAAGTTTTCAAGGTGCTATGAATAAATAATTTAGGTATGTTGTTTGATACTATCGAATACTATTTGTAAAATATGGGTACTTTTTGGGTAGTAACCATATTGTAATGTTCCTTTTTCAGTCGGAGTCGAATTATTTGAGCCGTATTTAGAGAAAAGCAAAAAGAAGGGTATCCATAATGAGTATATAAAAGCAGATATTAGAAAGCTTAAATTAAAACCAAAATCTTTTGATGCTGTCGTATTATTTGATGTATTAGAACATCTAACAAAAGAAGAAGGGTATGAATTGATTAAAAAAATAGAAAAATGGGCAAGAAAGAAAATTATTATATTTACACCAAATGGACTTCTTTGGCAAGATGGTTATGACAATAATTCATTACAAAAGCATAAATCTGGTTGGAGTGTTGAAGAATTGGAAAAATTAGGATTTAGGGTTTACGGTATAAATGGCTGGAAAAAATTACGGGGATATAAAGCTTCAATAAAGTATAAACCAACTCGATTATGGAGTATAATTTCAGATTTAACCCAGAAAATAACTTATAAAAATCCAAAATTTGCATTTCAATTACTTGCTGTTAAGAGAAAATAAAAAATATAAAAATCAATTCAGACAGGGGATTGCCCAGGCCTTTATAATTGGAGAGGAATTTATTCGGATTACTCTAAATAAAGACTCTGGTCTACCCTGCTAAGGGAATATCTACTAAGCAGGGTCTATCTGAAGTAAGGTTCTGGCATGAAGGCGAGCTTTTGGATATACAAAAAGTTAAAAACTCTGAACTTAATTTAGTACAGTTTTATTTTTTAGATAATAAGTTATTTACATCTTACAGGCATATCCGTAAGGTTTTTCACTATTGATATTAGAAAAAAAATATATCAAGAATTGATATAAAATGATGTTAAAACAAAAGAATAAGATAAAATAAAAAATATTTATTGTAAGGAGAAATAAATTATGGCGAATAAAGAAAAAATCTTTATTACTGGTATTGCTGGATTTTTAGGAAGTCATTTAGCGGATACATTTATTGAGAATGGTTACAAAGTAATAGGATGTGATAATCTTATTGGTGGATACCTCGATAATGTTCCTTCTGAAGCAGAATTCTATCAATATGATTGTACTTTTTTGAATTCGATGCATAAAATTATGAAAGGAGTAGATATAATTTATCATTGTGCAGCCACTGCTTATGAAGGCCTTAGTGTTTTTAGTCCGTATTTAATTACAAAAAATATTACATTAGCTGGAGCATCGGTTATATCTGCTGCTGTTCATAATAATGTAAAACGGTTAATATTTTGCTCAAGCATGGCTCGTTATGGAGAGAATAAAATTCCTTTTACTGAAAATATGATTCCAAAACCACAAGATCCTTATGGGATAGGTAAATATTCTACTGAATTACTTCTTTGCAATTTAGCAAAGGTCCATGGAATTGAATATGTAATTGCTGTGCCTCATAATATAATAGGACCTCGACAAAAATATGATGATCCTTATAGAAATGTTGCATCTATAATGATTAATATGATGTTACAAGGCAAGCAACCAATTATTTATGGTGATGGAGAACAAAAAAGATGTTTTAGTTTTGTTCATGATGATATTAAAATATTATATAAGTTAGCATTTGATAAAAATGTAATTGGAGAAACTATTAATATTGGTCCTGATGAAGAATTTATAACTATCAATCAACTAGCTAAGACTATTGCAAAATTAATTAAATTTAATCTTAGACCAATTTATATGCCTGGAAGGCCTCAAGAAGTTAAATTTGCTAATTGTTCTGCGGATAAGGCGCGGAATTTATTGGGATATAAAACAGAATATAGTCTTGAAGCAGGTTTAAAAGAAACAATTAAGTATATAAAGAAACGTGGACCAAAACCTTTTAAATATCATCTTGATTTAGAAATTATTAATGAAAAGACGCCAAAGACTTGGAAAAATAAATTATTCTAAAATTGATGAATATAGAAATTATTTTAATAAGTTTTAAATAAAATAGGATATGTTATGAAAGTAAAAGAAATATCAAAGACGAAAAATATTAAAATAAAAAAATGGCCAAAAGTAGGCATTATTATTCTTAACTGGAATGGTTGGAAAGATACCATAGAATGCTTGGAAAGTGTCTTTAGAAATACATATCCCGATTATCAAGTAATAGTTATAGATAATGGTTCAACAGATGGTTCAATGGGGAAAATAAAAGCTTGGGCAGAAGGGAAGCAAGAAGTATTAACAACTGAACCCGCACATACTTTATATCATTTATCCCATCCACCAACGATAAAACCGATTCCGTATATTTATTATGCCCGTGCAGAAGCCGAAAAAGGCGGAAATATTAAATTGGAACAAAGAATAACAAGAGAATGGCAAGAATGGGGAAAAACTAACGATAAGGAATTAAATCCTACTACATCTTATCCTTTAATTTTTATTCAAACAGGAGAAAATTTAGGGTTTGCGGGAGGAAATAATATAGGCATAGGATATATATTAAAAAAAGAATATTTTGATTATGTCTGGTTATTAAATAATGATACAGTAATAGATAAAAATGCATTAATTGAGATGATAAGATTGGGAGAAAATAATGAAAAAATTGGAATGGTAGGGTCAAAATTATTATATTATAAAAAGCCTAATACCATTCAAGCATTAGGCGGAAGTAGTAAAATAGCCTGGAATACTTTCGGGAAACACATTTGTGATTTAAAAGAAGATCAATTTGAATTTAATAATGATTTTGAAATAAAAGGATATATTTGTGGAGCAAGTTTATTAGTAAAGAAAAAAGTTATAGAAGCAGTTGGTATAATTGATGAAAATTATTTTATGTTGACAGAAGATCTTGATTGGTGTTTTAGGACTTTTAAAAAAAGCTGGAAACTATTTTATAGTGGAGGAAGCAAAGTTTGGCATAAATTTGGTGCTTCCATGAAAAAAAATAATATAGAAAAAAGCTTCTTAGGTAGACGAAGTACAAGGTTCCCGATAAATAGATTTATTATGAATAATTATTACTTTACTAGAGGTTGTTTACATTTCCAAAAAAAATATAATAGTAATTCCTTTATTATTTTTTGCATTTATTTACTTTTTAAAATATTAAAGCACTCCATTGGAATTGTACTTTACGATGATTATAAATTTTACCGTGTCAAAATTTTATTTAAAGGATTTCACGACGGTATAAAAGGAAAAATGGGTAGAACAATGGAGTTTAAAAATATTAATAAATACTAAAAGAACAAATGTGCGAAAAATTTAATATTTGGATTAATGGACAGTATAGATTGTAGTATTGTCTAAATAAAAGATTTAAGGAAAATATAATGAAGATATTATATGATCATCAAATTTTTTAAGAGTAAACTTTTTTTTGGGAATTCCTGTACTGTTCAGGAGATATATCAAAAAATTGTATATTGAAGAAAAAACAAATATATATTATATGGAATCTTTGTTAAAGTTATGATTAAAATCATTCTAAGAAAAATAAGAAATTATATAGAAGAAAGATTATTTCTTTTTATAGATTTTTATACGATAAAAAAATATAAAAATATTCGTTCAAATACTCTTTTACTTGTACGCCTTGACGCTATTGGTGATTATGTATTATTTAGAAATTTTATTGAAATATTTAAAAAAAGCAAAAAATATTGTGATTACAAAATTACACTATGTGGAAATATGGCATGGAAAGATTTAGCTAAAAATTATGATGAGAATTTTATAAATAACTTTATTTGGATAAATAGAGAAAAATTTACTAGAAATCCAATTTATAGATTTAAAATGTTAAGAAATATAAACCAGTATGGTTTTGAAATAGCAATTCAGCCAACATATTCGAGAGAGTTTTTTTACGGAGATGCAGTTATTAAAGCTTCGGGGGCAAAAGAACGGATAGGTAGTGAAGGTGATTTAAGTAATATCACAAAAAAACAAAAAAATATTTCAGACAGATATTATACTGAACTTGTGCCTGTAAAAAAAGAAAGCATTTTTGAGTTTTTTAGGAATAAAGAATTTTTTGAGTATATTTTAGAGGAAAAGATTGAATTAAATAAACCTAATTTTAAAATAAATAAGGAAGCGGTTAAAATACCTATTTATAATCCTTATACTGTAATATTTCCTGGAGCAGGAGCAAAATATAGAAGATGGCAATCTCATAAATTTGCAGAGGTTGCTGATTATGTTTATAAGAGATATAGATATAATATTATAATAGCAGGTAGCAAAACAGATAAAATGTTATCAGAGGATATTAAGAAAAAAACTGAAAATGCAAATATTATTAATCTTAGTGGAAAAATTACTCTTACTCAGTTGGTTAACCTTATTAAGAACGCAAAGATATTAATATCAAACGAAACATGTGCCGTTCACATTGCTGCAGCAGTTGAAATAAAAACTGTATGCATTTCAACGGGATTTCGTTTTGGTCGATTTGATCCTTATCCAAAGAAAATATCTACTAAAATATTTTATATTTACCCAGATATAATTCAAAAAAGAATATATGATTATGAATATTTGTCGGAAAAATACAGATACGATCTACCGCTAAGCACAATTAATACCATTCCTGTATATAAAGTAAAACAATCCATTGACAACTTACTGGTTTAGAAGTATATAAAATAAAACATGATCAGTACTTTACGTTTCTTTGGCATAAAAAATATGTATACCCGCGATGAGGAGTATAAGATGGGTGATTTTAATTTTTCTAAAGGTTCAGTTTTGGTAGTTGGAGATATAATGTTGGATGTATATTATTTTGGAGGAGTATCTAGAATATCGCCCGAAGCCCCTGTTCCAATAGTAAAAATAGCAGATAAAAAAAATACTTTAGGCGGGGCAGCCAATACAATTAAAAATATTGCAAGTTTAGGGGCAAAATCGTATTTAATAGGTACGGTTGGCAAGGATAATAATAAGATAATATTGAATAATTTATTGAATAATATGAATATTGAAGCGATACTTATTGATGTAGATACTCCCACAATAACTAAGACGAGAATTATTTCTGCAAATCAACAAATTTTAAGATTAGATTTTGAAGAAGTAAAAAAAATAAACAATAATATTACTACAAAAATAAAAAATGGAGTTGAACGATTTATTCGGAAAGTACAAGCAGTAGTAATTTCTGATTATGGTAAGGGAATGTGCACGTTTGGTCTTTGCCAATATCTCATAAACAGAGCAAATGAATTGAAAATACCAATTGTTATTGATCCCAAGGGTCAAGATTGGAGAAAATATAAAGGGAGTACCATACTTACTCCTAATATAGGAGAATTAAGTGAAGTGGTTGGGAAGAATGTTTTAAACAATGATAAGGATATTGAAAACTATGGTCTAAAAATTTTAGATAAATTTGATTTAAAGTATTTAGTTGTAACTCGTTCAGAAAAAGGTATAAGCCTTATATCTAGAAAAGAAATTTATCATTTCGAAGCAAAAGCAAAAGAGGTATTTGATATTTCCGGAGCAGGCGATACCGTAGTTGGCACGCTGAGTGTGTTATTAGCGAATGATTTTAATTTAATAGAAGCTGTAAAATATGCTAATAGTGCAGCTGGAATTGTGGTAAGTAAATTTGGAACTGCTCCAATTACTTACGAAGAATTTTTGGATATACTAAATGGCAATGATAATAGTAAAATTGTATCCATCAATAAACTATTACGCATCGTAGATGATTTGAGATCAAAGGGAAAGAGGATAATATTTACTAATGGATGTTTTGATATACTTCACAAAGGCCATATAATATATATGAAAGAAGCAAAGAAATTAGGGGGTATCTTAATTGTAGGAATGAATAGTGATAATTCTACAAGAAGATTAAAAGGTAAAGATAGACCAATAAATAATCAAGAAAGCAGAGCTGCAGTCTTAGCGAGTTTAGAATTTGTTGATTATGTGGTAATCTTTGATGAAGACACTCCCTTTAATTTGATAAAAGCTATAAAACCAGATGTTTTGGTAAAAGGAGGAGATTATAAAATTAAAGAAATTGTAGGGAGGGAATTTGCTAAAGAAGTAAAGATTATTCCTTTTGTTAAAGATTATTCAACATCAAATATAATTAAAGTCATAAAAAATAAGGGGAAAGAAGAAAAAAAATGATAATAGTAACTGGTGGTGCCGGTTTTATAGGAAGCAATCTAATAAGAGGACTTAATGGAATAGGAATAAATGATATAATAGTTGTTGATAATTTAGAAAATTCTAAAAAACACAGAAATTTAAATTCGCTCGAATTTATTGATTTTATAGACAAAGAAGATTTTATAGAAAATATTAATATTTTTAGAAATGAAAAAGTAGATACCATATTTCATCAAGGTGCATGTACAGATACAATGGAATTTAATGGAAAGTTTATGATGGACAACAATTATAATTATAGTAAAAAACTTTTACAATTTGCAATAGATAAAAATATAAGATTTATTTATGCCTCTTCTGCAGCCGTATATGGCAGTGGTAAAAATGGTTTTGAAGAAATTAAAAATTGTGAGTATCCTTTGAACATATATGTTTGATCAATATACAAGGAGAGTTTTGGAAAAAACCGATATCCAAATAGTAGGATTAAGATATTTTAATGTGTATGGTCCACAAGAAAATCATAAGGGTAAAATGGCTTCTGTAATTTTACATTTTTTTAATCAAGTTCAAAATGATAGGAAATTGAAATTATTTAAGGGTAGTGAGAAGTTTAAGAGAGATTTTGTTTATGTGAAAGATATAATTGATATCAATCTCTTCTTTCTTGAAAATAGTTTAAAAAGAGGGATATTTAATTGTGGAACAGGAAAAGCCGAAAGCTTCTTAAAAGTAGCTGAAATTATAAAAAATTTATCATGCAATGATATTAAAATAGAATTTATCCCATTTCCAGAAGAATTAAGTGGGAAATATCAATATTTACTCAAGCTGAATTATCAAATTTGAGAAAAGCAGGATATAGCAAGGAATTTACAAATATAAAAGATGGAATAGAGGATTATATTAAAATTTTAAATAAAACAGGGGGATATTGTTACTAAATTCATTTAATTTAAAAAAGATATAAAATCACCAATCATTATTTTGTAATAAGTTAAAATATTAGAAGCGTGGATTGGTGTTGAATGAAATATCTTTAAATATAATACCTGGAGATTAAAAATAGTGAAAAAAAGATTTTCCAGAAATTGATTTTTCTAAATCTATTATGATAGGTGATTCTCTTTCTGATATGGAATTTGGGAAAAAATCAGGAATGTTAACGACTCCCATATCCAAAAATCTTAAGTATAATTCGACTATGGATAATGTAGATTTCATATTTAAGGATTTGTTTTTTGTGTATTCTGAACTTATTCAAATTAAATGAAAGGGAATATAAGATTCATGTTTGAAAAAATTATTGTGGATGGAATAAATAAAAGCATCGAAATAAAAGAGGGTATTTTAAAAGATTATATTCTAGTGAAGAAAATGTGTTTAGTTGTTAAAGCGATAATTAATGCATATAAATCTGCTAAAAAAGTTATATTGTTTGGTAATGGCGGTAGTGCTGCTGATGCTCAACATATTGCGGGAGAGTTAGTGAATAGATTTTACTTTGATAGAAAAAGTTTACCAGCAATGGCTTTAAGAGCTAATACTTCTGTTCTTACTGCCATTGGAAATGATTATTTTTTTGACAAAATTTTTAGTAAGTAAATAGATGGGATTGATAAAAAAGGAGATATTGCTATAGGGTTATCTACTAGTAGTAATTCTAAAAACGTGATTGAAGCAATAAATGTAGCCAAAGAAAAGAAATTGTTTACAATTGGTTTTACGGGCAGAAGTGGAGGTAAAATAAAAAAAATTGTTGATATTTGTTTATAGGTTCCTTCCGATGATACTCCAAGAATCCAAGAAATACATATAATGTTAGGTCATATTATTTGTGAAATTGTTGAGAAGGTTCTATTTGGGTAAGAATATTTTTATTAAAGGGTGAGTTAAAGCAATGAAGAAAGCACTGATTACCGGCATTACAGGCCAGGATGGTTCATTTCTAGCTGAGTTTTTACCATCAAAAGGATACGAAGTTCATGGTCTTATAAGAAGGGCAGCACTTTAAACACCAGTAGGATAGACCATATCTATAAAGACCCCCATCTAAGAACGGGTAAGATTACATCTGCATTATGGGGATTTAAGTGATTCGCGACAGCTTACCAATATTATTTATTATATTAAACCTGATGAGATTTATCATTTGGGGGCTAAGAGCCATGCGCGGGTTAGTTTTGATATTGTAAAATATAAAAGGAGGAAAGAAAACTAAAAATGGATAATAAATTATGTATTATAGGAATGGGGTATGTTGGATTAACATTAGCTGTAGCAATGGCAAAGAAAGGGTATGTTGTCCACGGTGTTGAAATTGATGAAAAAAAAATAAAATCAATTACGAAAGGTAAGCCATATTTCTATGAAACAGGTTTAGAATATGCTATGAAAGGTGTAATAGATAATCGTACCTTAACCTTTTCAAAAGAAATTCCATCTAAACCATATCCTGTTTATATTTTAACTGTTGGGACACCCGTAGACAAAGATACGAAGATTCCTCAGTTTAATATGATTGAAAAGGTTTCTAAGGAAGCAATGAAGGTTATGAATAAAGATAGCTTGGTAATATTGCGTTCTACGGTAGCAGTGGGTACAAGTAGAAATATTGTAGCGGCGATTTTAAAGAAAAAAATAGAATCTCCTCAAGTTGCTTTTTGTTCAGAAAGAACTGTTGAGGGGAAAGCATTAGAAGAGATTTTTACCTTACCACAGGTGATTGGAGCAATTGATGAAAACAGCTTAAGAAGAGCGTCTAATATATTTCATAAAATAACTCCTACCATTGTAGAAGTATCATCTTTAGAAAGTGCTGAAATTATTAAACTTTTAGATAATGTTTATAGAGATACTCAGTTTGCTCTAGGAAATGAAGTAGCGGAAATATGTGAAATTTTAGGGATAAACGGATATGAAGTAATAAGAGCTGCTAATTTAGGGTATAAAAGGACAGATATTGCATTACCTGGATATGTTGGAGGCCCTTGTTTAGAGAAGGATCCTTATATTTTAGAATATTCTCTAAAAAAATATAAATATAAACCAATAATTTCAATGACCGCAAGACAGATTAATGAGAAGCTACATGAGAGAATTGCAGAACAAATATTAGAGTGGACTTTAAATAGTAAATTAAATCCTAAAGAAATAAAGATTACTTTATTAGGAATGGCATTTAAAGGAATACCCGAAACGAGTGATTTAAGAGGAGCTCCTTCTATTATTATGATAAATGAGTTGAAGAAAAGAGGGTTCAAAAATATATACGGGCATGATTATTTAGTTTCGGATGAGGATATTATAAATCTGAAAATTATACCAGTTAATATTGAGGAGGCTTTTAATAATTCAAATATAGTAATTTTTATGAATAACAATCCCTTATATAAGAAAATAGATTTGAGCAAGGCAGTAAAAAAAATGTCAAAGCCTGCATATTTTTTAGATTCATGGAATATGTTTTCTTTAGATGATATGTCTTCTGAAAAAGATTTACACTATAGAAGTATAGGAAGATCTTAAAATAAAAATTTACGACTGGATAATAATTTTAAAATATATAGTAAAAAGTATAAGTAAGATATATAAGTAAATTTATAGATATTATAGGAGGAAAAATACATGAAGGTGTTAGTAGCCGGAAGCGAAGGTTCTTTAATGCAATGGGTTATACCATATTTGATTAAAAAAGGATACGAAGTTGTCGGGGTAGATAATTTTTCAAGGTATGGCCACATTGATAAAGAAAGAAATTATAAATTTATACAATGCGATTTAACAGATCGAAGTGTAGTGAAAGAAGTATGCAAAGATGTTAATAGTATAATTCAAGCAGCTGCCCAAATTTATGGAGTAAGGGGTTTTCATAAATTTCCAGCTGATATATTATCAAAAGATATACTTTTACACCAGAATTTATTATGGGAAGCATTGGAAAATAATATGTTACGAATGATTTATATATCATCTTCAATGGTATATGAACGTGCCAAACAAGTACCAGTTTGCGAAGAAGATGTTGAAAATATGCAAATTCCTTTAACTGATTATGGATTATCAAAGCTTGTGGGCGAGAGACTGTGTCAAGCTTTCAAAAAACAATACGGTTTAAATTATACAATTTGGAGGCCTTTTAACATTCTTACTCCCTATGAGAAGGGAGAAAAAGAAGGCGGAATATCACACGTTTTTGCAGATTTTATTCGTAAGATAATTAAAGATAAGCAAAACCCTATGGTTATTTATGGTGATGGTAAACAGGTTAGGTGTTTTACATGGATTGATGATGTGGCAAGAGCGATAGCTGAATATTCATTTACGGATATTACTAAATGTGAAATTTTCAATTTGGGTAACCCTGAACCTATTACAATGGAGGAATTAGCCTTAAAGATTTTTAAGAAGGCTAAACAACGAGGAATTATTGATAATTCATCAACACTTACATTTAATCATAAATCCATTTATGAAGATGATGTTCGAGTTCGAATTCCTTCCATAAAAAAAGCAAAGTCACTACTCCATTGGAAGCCAACTGTAAACCTAAACGAAGCATTAGATAAATGTGTTGATGAGGTTTTAATTTGATATAAGCACTACTAGGAATTAGTGCACCTTTGAATTTGTATGGGCCGAGAGATAATTTTGACCCTAAGAGTTCCCATGTTATTCCGGCTTTAATAAGGAAGTTTATTGAGGCAAAGGATAAGGGAGAGGAAGAGGTAGTTTGTTGGGGGACCGGCAAACCAACCAGGCGGATTTTTATATACAGAAGATGTAGTAGAGGGAATTTGGATTTAAAGCCAGGATGGATTTTGAAAAAGGATTAAAGAGGACGATTGAGTGTATAAAAAATATATAAATAAATTTACAAATAAATATGAGTAGATATTATTATTTGGCTAATGTATGTATTAATAAAAAAGATATAGAAGAGCGTGATCCGATATTTTCTGAAGCTGGGGGAAATCGTGCATTATATGTAGCAAAAAGTGTAGGAAAAAAAATTGAGATTATTTCATTTGGACGACCTAGAAACAAAGGTTACTTTAAGCGAGTTAGCAAAAAAATAACAGATAAAATATCAATTGTCTACTTAAGTACATTAAATATTAATTTTTTTATTAAATATATATATTCTATTTTAGAATTATTTTTTTACCTTTTACCTAAAATTAAAAATGGTGATAAGGTTATAGTTTACAATTGCGATTTTAGTAAGGTTGTAAGCTTAATTTTAGTCAGGATTATCAAAAATTTCGACATCATATTAGAAATTGAAGAATTTTACAGTACTAATGCTAAGTCAAAAATATTGCAAAAAATATACAAATACCTTGAAATCTTAATTATAAGAAAAGCGGATTATTTTATTGTTAGTAACAAAAATATGTTGAATCGTATTAAAAGTATAAAAAAAACAAAAATCAAATTTTTAATCAGTTTTGGATATAGTGATGGTAGAATAGTTAAAATATTACCAATGAAAAGCACACGCAGATCTTTTATTTTGTATTCCGGCAGAGATGATTATCATGGAGGTTTTGATATTTTATTAGAAGCATTAAAATATATTGATATTAAGTTAAATTTAATAATAACTGGTAAAAATTTTGAAGGTTTAAATTTTGAAAAATATGAAACAAAATTCGTAAATATAGAAAATAAAGGATTTTTAAAAAAGGAAGATTTTGAGATTTTATTGAAAAAAGCAAACTTATGTATAAGTCCATTAAGAAGTAAATGTGATTTTGCTCGATTTTCTTTTCCTTCTAAAATTATTCAATATCTTGAATATGGGAATATAGTCGTTAGTTCCGAAATAGAAGCTATTAACCAATTAGGAATTTTAAGAAAATATATATTTACATATCCAAAAGATGACCCCATGCTTCTATCAAGAATTATAAAGAAGAATTATAAAAAGAGAATTTTAAAAAGTAATATAATTGATGATTTTAATAAATTTTTTGGTAATGAAACAAAAGAGTTAAAGAATTTTTTTGAAGGAATATAGGAATGTAATGTTAAATTTAAAAATTCTTTATAGAATAACTAGATAATATGAAAGAATGGTTAATAAATGAAAGAAAAAATAAAAGTATTAGAAGTTATTGATTCTTTAGGTAGTGGTGGAGCAGAATCTCTTCTCAAAAATTTTGTTTTAGAGGCTAAAAAAAATAAATTATTTAATATTGAAATAGCTACACTTTATTCTAATGCTATCTTTAAAGATGAAATCAAGAATACTGGTATTCCTGTTTGGGATTTAAATTTAAAATATAAATATGATTTAAGAGGAATACTAAAAATCATAGCACTTATAAAAAAAGAGAAATATGATGTAATTCATGTTCATCTATTCCCTGCCAATATTTTTGTAGCTTTATCTTCCCTATTTTTATCGAAGAACATTAATTATGTATTTACAGAGCACAATACATACAATAGGAGACGTTCGCGAAAAGTATTTAAAATTTTAGATAAGTTTACTTATAGTCGTTATTTAAAGATTATATGTATAAGCAATCAAACTCGTTGCTCTTTGATTAATTGGATTCCTATAGTGAAGAAAAAAACTATTGTTATTCCCAATGGAATATCTATACCTGAATTCGCTAACTTTAAATTTTCTGAAATTTATTATGATGTATTATTTGTTGGAGGACTTAGTAGACAAAAAGGAGTAAATTTTCTTTTAGAAGCAATTAGCATTTTGAAAGTAAAATATAATAGGTCTCTTAAAGTAGCTATTGTAGGTGACGGTCCTTTAAGAGATGAATTAAGAAAATTATGTGTAAAGCTCAAGATTAATAATCAAGTTGAATTTTTCGGTATTCAAAAAAATGTGAATAATTTTATGAGATCTTCGAAGGTTTTTGTGCTTCCTTCACGATGGGAGGGATTTGGACTGGTGATTATAGAGGCAATGAGTAATATGCTGCCAGTAATTGCATCAGATGTTGGTGGTATTCCTGAAATTATAGAAAATGGAAAAGATGGAATATTGGTTCCTCCTGAAAATCCAAAAGCACTTGCACGAGCTATAAGTAATTTATTAGAAAATGAAGAATTGCGGGAAAAATTAAGTAAA
>SDBU01006649.1_pt1 | contig 13522 bp, 10 predicted proteins | sample 2277071 | NCBI WGS metagenome assembly SDBU01 (sample SAMN10397929, study PRJNA504765) | marine sediment metagenome | isolation source: marine sediment core GS08_GC12, 126 cmbsf | place: Arctic Ocean: Gakkel Ridge, Loki's castle | collected 2008
TAGTCAACGAGAAGATTCGGGAGAATCGGCCTGTGGAAACCTTCGAAATCTCCTACGAAGAGGTGCAGAAACAGAAAGGGATCAAGCAGTTTTTCGGCGAAAAGTATGGAAAAAGAGTGCGAATGGTCGACATCGACTACTCCAAAGAGCTCTGTGGAGGAACACACACCTCTGCTGTAGGTACTATCGGATACTTCAAGATCGTCTCTGAGGGAAGCATTGCTGCCGGCGTCCGTAGGATTGAAGCGGTCTCCGGCGAAGAGGCGGAAGAGGTCACCTATAACCTCGAGAATTTCACCACCAAGGTAGGCGAACTGCTCAAAGCACAACCGGGGCAGCTTCTAGAGAAGATTCAAGGGCTGGCCGATGAGAAAAAACAACTCACCTGCACAGTAGCCTCTTTGAAAAAAGAACTCTTCTCCCTTGAAATGGACTCCATGACCGATCAGATCGAGAGTGTCGGCTCGGTATCTTGTCTCATTCGAGAACTCCCTCTCGACCCCAAAGAGCTCAAAGAGTGCGCTCAGACGATGATGGAGAAACAAAAATCACTCGCCCTCTTCTTTATCTCCAAAGAGAAAGAGAAGTGTACTCTTTTCGCCCAACTCTCACCCGATCTGGTGACAAGAGGGATCCACGCCAACGCCTGGATCGCTGCCATCGCTCCCATTGTTGAAGGACGAGGTGGTGGTAAAAAAGAGAGCGCCCAAGGGGGCGGCACCGCACTTAATAAAATACCTGAAGCCCTTAGCCAAGCCCGCAAATGGATCCAAGAGAACTCTACCTAAAAAATCCACCTATCCAGGAGTTTTGCCAGCTTGTTCAAAAAGAGAAGGCTCTCTTGATCGAAGAGATTTGGGATAGCCCCAAAGCCCTTCTCGCCTCTCTGGCGCGACAAGAGTGCGGCAAAAGGATCGTGATCATCACCGGCGGCGAGAGAGAGGGACGTCTCTTCGACGACTTTGCTTTTTTTTACAAGGGTTCAGTTGTCGAATTTCCTGCGTGGGAGACCCTCCCCTCCGAAGATGTCCCCCCCAGCCCCGATATCGTCGGTGAACGGTACAAGATCCTCCAAGAAAAACCGGATATCATCCTAACCTCGCTCCAAGCCTGCTTGCAGCGGCTTCTCCCTCCCGATCGCCTAGACCAGCTCCACCTCGTCTTGAAAACCGGCGAGACTCACTCTTTCGACACACTCCCCGATCGGTTAACTGAGATGGGCTACCACAGAAAAGCGATCGCCGCCGATAAGGGAGAGTTTGCCATTCGTGGCGGGATTATCGATATCTTTCCAGTCTCCTCGCCCGACCCCGTCCGCATCGAGTTTTTTGAGGACGAGATCGAGTCGATCCGTACCTACGACCCCGTCTCTCAGGTCTCGGTCGGCAAAATCAGTAAAATCCTCATCACACCCGGCGAAGAGCTCGAACTGCTCCATGAAGAGCCGAAGCTGTCCACCCTTTTTGACTACCTCGGCCCCGAAACTATCGTAATCTTCGACGATCTGCTCGCCCTCGAAGATAAATATGTCTCCCTCAAAACCATGCTGGGCAAAAAAACCCGCACCTTTGGCACTCTCGAAGAACTTCTCGCCACCATCGAACCGCTGCAGAAGATCTACTTCACCTCCTCGCCCATCGAAGAGCTCTCAGAAATAAAAGTCATCACCCGTCCCAACAAGCTCGCCTTCCAATTTTTTGATCACGAGCTGACCGCAGAGCGGTGGCGCAACCCCTTTCTCCCTCTCTTCCCCACCATCTGCCCTCCCGAGATCAACCTCGATGAGTTTTCCGCTGACAACTTTTTGGAGGCTCTGAAAAAGCTCTCCATCACCTATCACTTTCTCACATCTACAGAGTCCGAAGAGAACTCTCTCAAGAAACGGGTTGGCGATCTTCCCGCTACTTTTGGGCGAGGCTACCTCTCCAGCGGTTTTATGCTCGAAGAGCCCTCTTTCGCGCTGATCCCAATGACCGAACTCACCCACCACTACAAAGTGCGTCGGCAAAAACAACGCTCCCACTACCACTCTCTTCCCGTCGAGATGTTTGCTCTCTCAGCCGGCGAGACCATTGTCCACGAAAAGAACGGGGTCGGGCGCTACCTCGGCGTGGAGAAGCGACCCAACCATGTCGGTGTAGAGACCGAGTACCTCCTACTCGAATATGCCGAAGGGGCCAAGCTTTACGTCCCCATGGAGCAGGCCAACCAGATCAGTAAATATATCGGAGCAGGCGACGAGGTCCCCACCTTTCACACCCTCGGCAGTAGTCGTTGGAAGAGAACCCGCGAACGGACCGAACAGGCCATTGTCGGTTACGCCAAAGACCTTTTGCAAATGCAGGCCGAAAGAGCCTCCAAGGGGGGCTTTTCCTTTCCTTCAGATAGCGAGCAGGTCTCGCAATTTGCCAATGACTTTCCCTACATCGAGACTCCCGACCAGGTCGAGGCGATTGCCAAAGTGAGCGATGACATGCTCTCCAACCGGTCAATGGATCGACTGGTGCTCGGCGACGTTGGCTATGGCAAGACAGAGATCGCCATGCGTGCCGCCTTCAAAACCGTCATCGATGGCAACAAGCAGGTCGCTATCCTCGTCCCAACCACCGTACTCGCCATGCAGCACTTTGAGACCTTCTCTGAGCGGATGGCCAACTTTCCAATCAAGATCGGACTGCTCTCCCGCTTCTGTTCGCCCAAGGAGATCAAAAAGACCATCGAAGGGATTGGTGACGGCACCGTCGACATCGTCATCGGCACCCATCGTATCGTCAGCAAAGATATCGACTTCAAAGATCTCGGCCTCATGATCATCGATGAGGAGCAACGTTTTGGCGTCCGAACCAAAGAACACCTCAAGAAGTTCAAAAAAGATATCGACTGCATCACACTCTCTGCCACACCCATCCCTCGCACACTCTACATGTCCCTCGTCGGAGCGCGCGACATGTCCCCCATCAACACCCCTCCTGAAGACAGACTCCCCATCCAGACCATCGTCTGCTCCGCTTCTGACCAAATTATCAAAAATGCTCTCCTGCGGGAATTGGCTCGCGATGGACAGGCTTTTTTCATTCACAACCGGGTTGAGACAATCTTTCAGATGGCCGATCGAATCCGCAAACTCATCCCCGAGGCGCGCATTGTTGTCGGTCATGGTCAAATGCCCTCGTCAGAGCTAGACACCGTCTTCCACGCCTTCAAAAACGGCCAAGCCGACATCCTTGTCTCCACCACGATCATCGAAACTGGGATCGACATCCCCAACGCCAACACTATTTTGGTAGATCGCGCCGATCGTTTTGGCCTAGCCGATCTCTACCAGATCCGTGGCCGCGTCGGCCGCTGGAACAAAAAGGCCTTCTGCTACTTTCTTGTGCCCAATACACACAATTTAAGCGAAATCGCCCGAAAGCGGCTCTCCGCTCTCAGTTCCTCCAGCGGTTATGGCGGAGGAATGAAGATAGCTATGAGGGACCTGGAAATCCGAGGCGCCGGCAACATCCTCGGCACCCAGCAGTCAGGCCATGTCTCAAGCATCGGCTTCCACCTCTACTGTAAACTTCTCAAAAGAGCTATCAAAGCCTTCAAGAGTAAGCGTACTCCCCTACTCTTCACCGATATCAAGATGGAGTTCCCCTATCCGGCCCATCTTCCCAGCAACTACATCAATGAGATCACCCTGCGTATGGAGATCTACCAGCGGCTCGGAGATTGCGAAGGTGAAGAGGAGGTCGACAAACTCTTTGATGAGATCCACGACCGCTTTGGTGCCCCTCCCCGTCAAGTCGAGTGGCTCTACCGACTCACACGGATCCGCCTCTTTGCTGCACAGAAAAAGATCACCCTACTTAGACTGACAAAGAGGGTCCTACTGATAGAAAAGGGGCGCGGGAAACAGGTAAAAATGATCATAGAGCCCCCCAAAAGCCCTCAAGAGTTAGAAACAATGATTTTAGAGACTTTGAAAAAGATCCTGTCCTAGGATATAGTCCCTCGCATGTCTTTGATCGATGCTCTCCACTGCAAAAACCAGGGCCGCCCTCCCATCTGGCTGATGCGTCAAGCTGGCAGATATATGCCAGAGTACCAAGCCCTCAAAAAGCAGCACACGCTCCAGGAGATGTTTCACACCACGGAGCTGATCACCCAGGTCACCAAACTCCCTATCCAACTACTCGATGTGGACGCTGCCATTATCTTCGCCGACATTTTGACCGTTCTAGATGGACTTGGGGCGGAGTGGAATTTTGAAGAGGGCGTCGGGCCGGTTATCCATGCCACCAATCTTCAGAGAAAAGACCCCGAGAAGAGCTATCGCTACCTCACGAAGGCAATCCAATCGCTGAAACAAGAGCTCTCAGTGCCGCTCATTGGCTTTGCTGGCGGTCCCTTCACCGTTGCCACTTATCTGATCGAAGGCAAAACCTCTCGAGAGTTTCGCAAGACCAAAAGGCTGCTCTTCACCGACCCCGAGAAGTTTCACCAGCTGCTCGGGACCATAACCGACGCCACCATCGACTACCTCACCCTTCAAATCGAAGCCGGTGTAGATGTGATTCAGCTCTTTGACTCATGGGCCTCTATTCTGGGTATCCGAGAACTGCGTGAGTTCTGCTTCCCCTACATCCAAAAGATCATCCATGGAATCCCCAATATTCCAACCATCTTCTTCTGCCGCAACTCCTGCCTTTTGGCCTCCGAACTCTCCAAGTTGCCAGTTTCAGCCCTTAGTCTCGACTGGACCGGCGAAATCAACTGCTTCAGACCTGCAAATATGGCTGTCCAAGGCAACCTCGACCCAGCCGTGCTCTACTCCTCGACCCAAACCATCCAAGCGGCCGCAGAGCGGCTTCTCAAAACGATGGAGGGCGATCCAGGATATATCTTTAATCTCGGCCACGGGATCTATCCCGATACTCCGTTTGAAAATGTGAAATTTCTCGTCGATTATGTTAAGAGATCTTGCAAAGTATCATAAGCCCGCGCCCCGCTACACCAGCTATCCCACCGCTCCCGAGTGGGGAGCGCTAGGCAGTTCCACCTATCTCGAGAATCTGAAGAGCTTCGCAAAGAGCGACAAACCCCTCTCACTCTACTTTCATATCCCCTTCTGCCATAAAATCTGTCTCTTCTGCGCCTGCGCGGCGATCGCCAATCGCAAAATCGAGAATGAGAAACGCTATGTCGATGCTCTCTGCAAAGAGATTGACCTTGTTACCCAAGCTCTGGGCAAGAAACTAACCGTCCCTCAGATCCACTTTGGTGGCGGAACCCCGACCAAACTCTCCGAAAAATTGATGAGCCAGCTCTTTGAAAAGATCACCACCTCTTTTGAGATCGACTTCTCCAAAGAGGTGGCGATCGAGATCGATCCTCGCACCGTCTCCCCCGAAAAACTGCGCTTTCTTCGCGACCTGGGCTTCAACCGCGTCAGCTTTGGCGTCCAAGATGTCGATCCCAAAGTCCAAGAAGCGATCAAGCGACGACAGTCCGCTGAAATGACCGAGGAGACCTACCTGTGCGCCCGAGAACTTGGCTTCGAAGGGATCAACCTCGACCTCATCTACGGCCTTCCCTACCAAACCCGGAAGAGTTTCAGCCGAACAGTGGAGACCATCCTCACTCTTCGGCCCGACCGGATCGCCCTCTTTTCCTACGCCAAAGTCCCCTGGCTCAAGCCCCACCAAAAAGCAATCCGCGATGAGACCCTCCCCTCCACAGAAGAAAAGTTTAAAATCTACGAAGCTGCCCGCCAGGCTTTCATAGAAAATGGGTACGTCGCCATCGGCATGGACCACTTTGCCCTAGAAACAGATGAGATGGCCCGCGCCTATCACGACAAAACCTTGCGCCGCAACTTTCAGGGCTACACCGTAGAGCACGCCGAAGATAGCATCGGTTTTGGGATCACAGCCATTGGCTACCTTGAGAAAAGCTACTTCCAAAATCTCAAAGGACTCGTGCCTTACTACACTTCACTCAACAATGCTGAACTTCCAATCTGCCGCGGCCTTATCCTCAACAAAGAAGATCTTATCCGCAAATGGGTAATCCACACCCTCATGTGCACCTTTGAGCTGAACAAAGAAGAGTTTGCCCAAAAGTTCGGCCTGAACTTCGATCACCATTTTGCCCATGAACTCGAGAAGCTCGAAGAGAGTGAACTCATACACATCACTCCTCAAAAACTCATCGCTACTCCACTAGGAGAACTCTTTATTCGCAACAGCGCGATGGTCTTTGATGACTATTTAAACAAAAAAACCACACAACCCCAATTTTCACAGTCGATATGAAAAAACACATTCTAATTTTAGGCGCGGGCATCTCGGGACTTTCTACTGCCTGGTATCTCAACAAACGGTTCAAAGATGAAATTAAAGTGACCATCGTTGAAAAAAGTAACCGCGTGGGCGGTTGGATCCAGACTATCAACAAAGATGGTTTTCTCTTTGAACGCGGCCCTCGCGGCTTCCGTCCCCACCCCACGACGTTGGCTCTTGTCCGAGAGCTCGGCCTCGATAAAGAGCTGATCTATGCCGATCCTGCTGCCAAGAGACGCTATCTCTACATGAACCAGAAGCTCCAACCTATTACGCCTCCTTTTCTCTTGCGTCTTGGCCTGCTCTCCGTCCTCTGGAGAGAACGCAAAATCCCCCCATCTACCGAAGAAGATGAGTCGATCGAGAGCTTCTTCCTCCGTCGCACCAACCGTCGCCTAGCAGAAACCCTGATCGATCCCCTCACCACAGGGATCTTTGGTGGCGACTATCGCAAACTCTCAATCCGCTCCTGCTTTCCCACCCTCCATGAGTGGGAGCAACAACACGGCTCTATTATCCGAGGAATGCTAGCCACCCGCAAAACAAGAACAAAAAGTAAAGGACCCCTCTGCTCCTTTCGCGAAGGAATGGAGACGCTTCCCAAGAGACTTGCAGAGAGACTCCCCGCTGAAATCAAGCTGGCTAGCTCTCCCGAAGGGATAGAAGCTGACCACACCATCTCCTGCCTTCCTCCACCCGATCTACCACGTGTCACCCTCACAACCGTCGGCTTGGGCTACCGCTCGCCTGTCCTGAAAAAACGAGGATTTGGCTATCTGATTCCCTCCAAAGAGAAAGAAACTATTTTGGGAGTGACATGGGATTCAGAGATCTTTCCTATCCAGAACCAAGAGAATCAGACCCGGCTCTGTGTGATCCTCCGAGAGTCCGAAGATCCGCTGCAGACGGCTCAAGAGGCTTTAGAGCGCCATCTTGGCATCACGGCAGGGCCTGATGTTTGTGAGATCAATGTAGCCAAGAACGCGATACCCCAGCTCACTGTAGGCCATCACAAACGGGAGTATGAGGGAGTTTGCAGCGTGGGCATCAACAACTGCATTGTCCACGCCGAAAAAGTGGCATCAACAGGATTTGGCGCTCACAAGTTGGGAATCACAAGCGCGATTTGAAGAAAATTGTTGCTCCGCTCCCGCGGCGCGAATTCTAATGAATCCACATAACCCCACGTTCCGCTTCGCTGCACGCGGGGCTAGAAAGAGTGCGATCGCTACCGCGATCATCCTGAGAATATTCTCCAAATCTCATAACCTGAATACCAGAGATCGTGGATTCAGAAGGACGCTATCGCAACCTATTACACGTGAATGCAACAATGGATCGCGGTAGCGATCAAACTCTTTCTAGCCCCGCGTGCAGCGAAGCGGAACGTGGGGAAACAGGATAAAAAGAACAGCGCCGCGGAAGCGGCGCAACTTTCGCATCTGTCACAGCAGCACAATCCCCTAAGACGAGATACCCTCTGAACGCTTACCTAGAATCCAGCTTTGCTCTATATTGAATCGAATTTTCTAGTTCTTGCACTAAATCACAGTTTTACTATTTTTGTGATGTTTCTTCATGCAATTAAATCTTGCACAAAAATCACAAAAAGCTGTTTTTGTGTTATTTTACTTTGATGGGCTTGGAGTGATAGTTGTATTCCGAGAGGGTTTCAAAGCCGTTGCACTCGATGGAACGAATGACGTTTCCTTGAATGTCATACTCTTTGCTCTCTTGAGTGCCATCGGGATGGATGATATGGATAATCCTGCCTAGGGTGTCGTGCTGGTAGCAGGTTTCTTATCCTCCCCGTGTTGCTCTGGGAGTTTCAGATAACGTAATATCACCTATGGGCTGAATGTTCAGCTCCGAAGAGCAAAATTTATTAGACTGAATTTTTCCATATCCATGTACGTAAAGGAACATTTGAGCACCTAAAGGAGTCGGAACAACAACTATCCCATCAGAATCGGCCTTACTGTATCCTTTTATCACATGATTTTTAGAGCCACACCTATAATTACTACTGAGTAACCCCTTTTGAGCTAAGCCGATGATTGAATGGTCTAAGATCATAGCGCAATCTTCGTTGCTTTCAAAGGCCATCCCTTGAATATAGGCTTTTGCTGGAACAAACATTTCGAGTTTCGAAGCTTCGTTTCCTTTTGAGATTTCCTTTTGAGTATCAAGATGACTATTTCGAAAAAAGGAATATAGGAGATAATGAGTGCGAATTTCATAATTAGACATAGATTCAATAATACGCAGATGTGAAATTGTTCTGTCATCTCGTGATATTGCTGTTCTAGAAGAAGCTAAAAAAACCTTAAAATAAAGAACTCCTTTCTTTTCAGTGACGAAAAACAAGGAGTTTCTGATGCGTAAACGCAAGTGGCAACAGTATAACAAACAGTTTGAAAAAATGGGAAGCCTAACTTCCCTCATCGATCAAAATATCCCCCTCTTCAACGTCATAGAGCCGAGGGATCAGCTTTGTGGCTTTATTTTTCGCGAACGGTACAAGTAGCTTTCTGGTTGAAGAGAAAGAGTACCAATAAAAGACCAAAAAGGCTGAGGCCTGCAGCAAAGAGGGAGACAACCTTGAAGGCTGACTGGAAGGAGTGGGTGTTAGCATAGACCGTATAGTAAATACCACTCATGAGAGCGATCCCTAAGGTAGCTGCCAACTGGCGGAGCGAGGTGGTCATCCCAGAGGCAGAGCCTAGTTTCTCAGGGGAAACGTTGCTCAAGGCAGCTGCAAAACCGGGAGAGAGAATCATGGTCACTCCGCAACCGAATGGAATAAGCCCCGGAAGGAGTATGGCGATAGAGCCCCTGGAAGCAAAAATGGTCAGCCAGAGGAGGGAGAAGACGAGAGAAATAAAGCCGAGGGACATGGGGAGGCGAAAGCCAAAGCGATCGGCTAGATATCCTCCAATCGGTGCAAAGATGAGCACAGGAAGTGAGGCGAGGACAATTAATACCCCGGTTCTAGCAGGACTGAAGTTGAGTTCATTTTGGAAATAGATAGCCCAAAGCACATTGACCATGAGAAGAAATTGGGTGATGAAGATGGCCAGATTGGCGTGGAAGAAGAGGGGCTGCTTAAAGATAGATAAGTCGAGGAGTGGGTGGTCGTTGCGGCGAGACGTTAGGATGAAGGTAAAAAGCAGCGCAATAGAGGCGGCAAAAAAGGAGAGGGTGAGGGGCGAGCTCCAATGCCATCGCTCTCCTTCCATTAGGGCAACGACAAACAAAACAATCGCAAGGCTGAGTGTGATCGCTCCGGTGAAATGAAAGCTCCCTTTTTTCTTTTCTCCAGGAGAGAGGAGCCAGTAGACCATAGCAAGGCCAAAAATAACGATGGGCAGGTTTACCCAGAAGATAAAGCGCCAGCTGAGATATTCTGTGAGAAAGCCGCCGACGACAGGTCCTAGCATCATAAAGATGGAGCTGAGACCTGTGTTAATACCAATGGCACGGGCCCGCTTACCAGCAGGAAAAAGTTCTATGAAAAGGGCGCCAGTGGTGGGAATGAGGAGCGCTCCTCCGGCTCCTTGGATCACCCTTCCGGCGATTAGTGACCAAGTAGCATAGCTGAGACCACCTATGATAGAGCCGAGTCCAAAGATGGTGAGGCCAACAAAGTAGGTATTGCGCATGCCAAAGAGGTCGTAGAGTTTTCCTCCGATGATCATCAGGGTCATGAGGGTGAGGAGATAGGAGTTGACGACCCAGACGAGGCCGGTACCGGAAAGGTTCATCTCTCGTTGGATGGTTGGAAGGGAGACGGGCATGATGGTATTATCGAGAAAGACCAGGCCAGTGGCAGCCATGGTAACTAGGAGCACCCACCATTTATTGTGTTTATTCACTTTTCATTGTATCCAATTTTTTGTAACTATTCATTCTTATGCATTAAAGGTTCCAGTGCTGGACGATGGGAAAGTGGCGCCCGGCAGTAAAGGCTTTTTTGGTTACGCGAAGCCCTGGAGGGGCTTGTTTTCGTTTGTACTCGTTGAGATGGATCTTGCGTACCAGCTCTTTGACGAGAGGAAGGGAAAATTTGTTCTTTTCGGCTATCTCTTCTGGAGAGAGATGTTCTTCAACATATTGCTCAAGCACACGATCGACGACGGTATAATCTGGAAGGGTATCGCTATCTTTCTGATCGGGGCGCAGCTCAGCGGAGGGAGGTTTATCGATAATTGCCTGAGGAATGACTTCGCCGTTTCGATTAATCCAGTTGGCAAGAGCATAGACCTGTTGTTTGGTGGCGTCGCTTAAAACGGCTAGGCCGCCGCACATATCCCCATAGAGAGTGGCATATCCCATGGCCATCTCGCTTTTGTTTCCGGTGCTCAAGAGAAGATATCCCAGCTTGTTGGAAAAGGCCATGAGAATCATGCCGCGTATTCTTGCTTGGAGGTTCTCTTCGGTGGAGTCAGGAGCTTTCCCTTCAAATTGGGGCTCAAGAATGTCGAGAAAGTCTGTGAAGGGTTTTTCGATGGAGAGCGCTTTGAAGGTAATGCCTAGATTATCTGCCAATTTTTTGGAGTCGGTGAGACTCTCCTTGGAGGAGTAGCGAGAGGGTAGGCCGAGTGCAAGAATGTTCTCTTTGCCCAGAGCTTCGGCGGCGATAGGAGCGACGACAGCGGAGTCGATACCGCCAGAGAGTCCAAAGCAGGCGCGTTTAAATCCTTGTTTGTGGAAGTAGTCTCTCACCCCAAGAACAAGGGCACGGTAGAGCTCTTCAATGGGATCGGGAGCTAGTGTGATGAGCGGATAGTTCTTCTCAGTGTCGATGATGTGGAGCTCTTCTTCAAAACCTTTGGCACAGCTTCGTAGATTGCCCTGCCCATCGACGTAGAGGCTATATCCATCGAAGATCAGGCTGTCATTGCTACCGACTTGATTGCAGTAGAGGAAGGGGCAGCACAAGGTTTTGGCAGCGGAGTGGCAGACATAGAGGCGAAGTTTTTGTTTGTGAAAGTAGTAGGGAGAGCTGGAGAGGTTGACAACGAGATCGGGTTGCAGATCCTTGAGCTCTTCGACAGGATCGCGCAGGTAATGGGTATAGGTCACTGCTTTGGCGTGCTGCCAGATATCTTCGCAGATAGTGACGCCGACTTTTTTGCCTCCAATCTCCCAAATAGTGGGGCGAGCGCCAGGTTCAAAGTAACGTCTCTCAGAAAAAACGTCGTAATCTGGGAGGAGGATCTTGTCCTGAAAGCCGATGAGCCGCTTATCTTCGATAATGGCTGCGCTGTTATAGAGCCGCTTCTCTCCACGTGAGGGATGCACTGTGCCGACCACTACAGCAATGCCTTGGGTAGCTGCAACGATGGTGTCAAGCTCATCCTTCATCGCCTGGATAAAGCTCGGCATAAGCAGAAGATCCTCGGGGGGATAGCCGCAGAGGGTCATCTCAGGAAAGACGACGAGCTGGGCGCCAGCCTGGCGAGCTGCTTCAATTCTATCGATGATCTTGTCGCGATTGTATGCCAGGCTACCAATGATAGGGTTAATCTGTGCAAGGGCTATTTTCATTTAAGTCTATCCTCCAAAGTCATCCAATACGATATTTTCACGAGGCACACCATAATCGTCGAGCAATTTGAGTACACTGACATTATGCATCGGGGGTCCGCAGACATAGTAGAGAGCCTCCTCAGGTTCTTCCATCGCCTTAAGTTGGCCTAGCTCAAAAGCTCGGAAGAGAAAGTTGGTCTTGAGGGGATCGTCTTTGGGCCAACCAGCTTCTAAATCTTCAGGAAGAGGTTCGGAGAGAGCCAAATGGTAACGAAAGTTGGGAGAGGCCTGATCTAGCTTTTCAAACTCTTCTTGGTAGATATTCTCCTTGATCGATCGGGCGCCATACCAAAAATCCACCTCTCTTTGGGTCTTGTCCGTTTTGAAGAGCTGCATCACATGACTGCGCCCAAAAGAGGAGCCGGCCCCTCCGACAAGAAAGATCAGCAGTCTTTGATCTTCGATCATAAAAGATTCGCCAAAGGGACCCGACAGGGTAATCTTGTCGCCGGGTTTTAGACCAAAGGTGTAGGAGGAGCAGATGCCCCAGGGAATGTTTTCTTCCATCTGTTTTTTGACAAAAGGCGGAGTGGCAATGCGAATGGTGAATTTCAAAGTTCCTCCTTCGGCAGGATAGGAGGCCAGGGAATAGGCGCGAATAACTTCATCGCAAGCGATATGGCTAAAATCAATAGCGCGGCCAAAGATACCGTACTTCTCCCAGTCGGCGTAGTATTTGGGATCCATGGTCTTCTTCCAATCGTCTGTATGGGTTTTGAATGGAGGAACGTGGATCTGTAGATAGCCTCCTGGTCTATAGGGAATCTCCTCCCCTGCTGGCAGCTCGACGACTAGCTCTTTGATAAAAGTGGCTACGTTTTCATTGCTGATGACCTTTGCCTCCCACTCTTGAACTGTGAGAAAACGCTCTTCAATATGGAGATGGAGGTCGTTTTTGACTTTGAATTGGCAGGAGAGGCGCCACCCCTCTTGCAGCTGTTTTTTGGTAAAAGTGGCTCGGTCAGTCTCCAGCGGCTCCCCCTCTCCTTCGGTGACTTGCAAACGACACTGCTTGCAGGTGGCCTTTCCTCCGCAGGGAGAAGGGATCGCAATATCTTCGCCCAAAAGGGCGGCGAGAAGAGTCTGTCCTCCTGAGACTGTTTTAGTCAAAGAGCCATCTTCATTGATCTTGAGTTTACAGGGAGCGGTTCGGACAAACTTTTTGCGGATATACAAGATCATCGCCGTCAACAAAATGCCAATAACGATGAAGGCTGCTACGGCAAAACCAGTAACCGTCAAACCTTGAAAAAAAACGGATTCAAATTGCGCTAGCAAGGGTATCTAAATGTGTTTTGGTTGATCAATCCTATATCACAAAAGAAAATTATGTTACATCAAAGACCGTCAACTACTCCTTCCTAAAGGAAGGAACTTGTAGCTAGCCTTATGCGGCCGCTACCATCGGCACATTGACTGGTGCCGTTGCCAAGACAGCAGCCTTGGCAAGCTTGCAGAGATTGATTGCAGCGTTGCAATCACTGTGCTGATAGCTTCCACAGTTCGAACATTTAAAGAGGTGTTTGTGTCTCTGACCCATAGATTCGCATCTAGAACATGTCAAAGAGGTATATTGAGGATTGACATAGACGACCCGAAGGCCC
>SDBU01006650.1_pt1 | contig 13520 bp, 18 predicted proteins | sample 2277071 | NCBI WGS metagenome assembly SDBU01 (sample SAMN10397929, study PRJNA504765) | marine sediment metagenome | isolation source: marine sediment core GS08_GC12, 126 cmbsf | place: Arctic Ocean: Gakkel Ridge, Loki's castle | collected 2008
ATACTGGAGGCGACGGGCGGATTCGAACCGCCGAATAAGGGTTTTGCAGACCCCCGCCTTAACCACTTGGCTACGTCGCCCTTCCTAGCCGCGAAAATCAGGGATTTTCGCGGGAACCATATTCATTTGGAGCGGAAGACAAGATTCGAACTCGCGACTCTCTCCTCGGCAAGGAGATGCTCTACCGCTGAGCCACTTCCGCTTTTTAAGTGCCGAGGGGGAGATTTGAACTCCCACGAGCTTACGCTCACCACCCCCTCAAGATGGCGTGTCTACCGATTCCACCACCCCGGCATATCTGGCAGGAGTGGGAGGGTTCGAACCCCCGACCTGCGGTTTTGGAGACCGCTGCTCTCCCAACTGAGCTACACTCCTTTGAAGCTAAATTTCAGTTTTTACGGGACGTTATGTCTACTATTGGCGTTAGATTGGCGTTAGAATTTTCTACCCCGTTTATCCCTGCCGGCAGCACTTCGTCCAGCAGTGCCATAGCATCCTCTTGCATACCCTCAATTATATGAGAATAGGTGTCCATTGTAAAGGCTACCGAGGCATGGCCCAGGGCTTCACTAATAACCTTTGGCTTGGCCCCACGTAGTAACATGAGGCTGGCAAAGGTATGTCTCAGGTCGTGGAAGCGGATACCCTTCAGTCCTGCCCGTTTTACTATCCTGGCAAAGTCATGGGACAGCACGCTGGGGTCAAGCGGCTTGCCTTCAGGATTGCAAAAAACAAGATCGTCTAAACTAAGGCACGTACCCAACTGCAGGCATAGCAGCTCGCGCTCCTCTCGGTATTTTTTCAGAAATAATGCCAGCTTCGGAGTCATAGCGACCCGGCGCCGGCTGTGGCTTGTCTTTGGCTCTTTGAACTCACATATACCCTGCCTCTTATATAGGACCTGGCTAACCGATATCGACATCATAATATCAACGTCAATATCTCGCCACCTCAGGCCCAGCAATTCAGCCTGGCGGAGTCCGGTACTAACCGCCATATATATAACTGGGTAATAATGGTTATCCTTTGCTGTGTCGAAAAGGACTTCAACTTCACCGGGGGTCAAGGTCCTCATTGCCTTATTGCGTGGTGATGGCGGATCTACCAGCTCCGCGGGATTACGACCTAGATAGCCTTGTCTCACGGCATATTTTAAGGACTGAGACAATACCCGGTGCTGGTGGTGAACTGTCCGAGCCGATAGCTTCTCACAAGCCTGGCCATAATAAGACTGTATTGCCTGCGGCTGTAATTGCTTTAGCTGAAGTTGGCCCAGGGCGGGTATTAAGTGGCGCTCAATAATGCTCTGATAGCCGTCCATGGTCCGCTGCGAGCAGTTAGTCTTAACATAGCCGTTAAGCCATTGGTTAAGGTGCTCTGCCAGGGTGAGACGTCCCGGCGGGGTGTAAACGCCTTTATCGAGGCTGGACAAAAGCTCGGTCAAACGCCTTTGTGCGTCCCCCTTGCGGCCGTGTACCGTCTCAAAGTGCCGCCGGGGTTTTCCGTCTGGTCCCGGGCCGGTGTAGATTTGAATTTGCCAACTATGGTTGCCTTTCTGTCGAATGTGTCCTCTCATTTTGTCTTTACCCCCTTCGCTTAGATTTTAGTTTACCAGCTGGCTTCTGCCCCCTTCCCTTTGTAAGGGAAAGAGGCAGCGGGTCAACCGGTTAGCTTCTCTTGCGGAGACAGGCCTCATATCCTTTTTCAAATGCCTCGGCATAATTCCAGAGGTCATCCAGTTTAACGCCGTCGATTTCCGGGTCTTCAAAATTCTCATTCCATCTTTTGATATAGTTAAGGCAATAGTTTCTCGTAGCCTCCTGAATTATCGGATCATCAATACTCATCTCCTGAATCATCACCTCAACCATGACCGGCGTTGCCACGGCATAATAATCCCAGAGAACTTCACGCACTCTGCCGTTAGCTTTCTTTATTGTGATTACTTCCTTCTTTTTCGTAAAGTGAATACCCTCTACGAGCTCTACCCCCTTTTCCGCCACTGCTCTTGTCATTTCCTTCCTCCTTTTTCAATATTTATTCGACCAAGGACATTCCTTTTTACTCCATAGGCATTACCCCCTTTTCTTGGTATAGGATAGTTCAAGCACAACCCAGGTGCCGTTCAGTTTTTTGCCTTTTATCCGGCCTTCGGCTAATAATTTCCTTACCCTTTGCTCGGATATACCAAGTTTCTCGGCTGCTTGTTTAACGCTCCACATATTCATACTATAAAGTATAGCGTATTCGCAACAGTTTGTCAAGTCTTTTTAGGGGGGAGTAGACTATTTAGTCTACCCCTTTTAACTTCAAATCCTACAGCCCGGCGGGTTATAGCCTGTTTCCTATCCCAAGCTTTTTGACGGCAAGTATTACTGCAGTAGAAACTACCGCGAGTCACCTTGACTTCCTTCCAGTTACCACATTCCTGCAAGTCACATTGGCGTAGCCTCACGCTGCCCGTCAACTCCATTAGAAACATGACCCATAAAGCGGCCAGAAGTGAGTCCGGAAAAAAGTAAATCTTGTCGCTAGCGAAAGGCAATATCTTAGGAGCAACGTGCCCTTCAAGATGCTTGTTTACCTCTCGATACACGTAGTATTTAGCAGGCTCTACTGGCCTACCAATCTGCCATCGTTCTAAGAACTCGGGGCTGATTTGTGGTGAGGCCAGCACTTCAGTTAATAAACCAGGTACGTACCCTTCACCTTTATACTGAGTTACTACCCATCGCTTTTGACTCTCATCATACTCTGATAGCAGCTGAAGTAAAGTGATGTTCGACCTCTGGATGAAGATTTGCCCGAGTTTACCTACTTCCCTCTTCTGCACCATACCCCAGATTGCCAGGAGGACCCCCATAGCATGGCTTTCGTATCGCCATCGCTCTAGTGATTCACCCCCGGCAATTGCCCCACCACCATGAGGAACCAAGAGTACGGCTTTGCCCAGTAAGCCGTACTGATTAGCAAACTCAATAAACGACTTATGGTCATGTAGGCTGCCGAACTTTCGATGTAGTCCTGCTTTAAGTAACGGAAGATACCTCGTAACATGCGAACCCACTCCAGGTATCTTGAACCAGGGCGAGGTAATGTCCATCCCACTTTCGTCTATTTTTTTATGTGTATCCCCCATCAATAACTCATAACCAATGTCCACCACGTCCCAGTAAAAAGCGTATGGGCCCGAAGTAGTCTCTGTGAATTTTAGTGTTTTTTTATTCATATTCTTACGCAGAGCCTATTGTTCTCCGTTCTTGGTTGATTATATCATATAACCAAAGGGGAAGCAATCATATAGGAGAGACGATGGAAAATAAAATCCGTGAAAGGAGGGAGTGGTTGAGGATTAGTCAAGTGAAGCTGGCGGCGCTAACCGGTTTTCTTGCCTGCTCAACTATTTCTGATTTTGAGACGGGGAAAAGGCAACCGTGGCCAAAGGCAAGGAGAGCACTAGCTCAAGTGTTTAATATAGCTGAAAGTGAGCTTTTTCCTGAACAGGAGGCAGAGAGTGTCAAATGACGAGCAGTTAACGCTAACAGTTGCTGAAGCAGCGGCCCAGCTAGGTTTAAGTTTAAACGCAGCATACTTGGGCTGTAAGAATGGGCAAATCCCTTGTATCACAATCGGGAAAAGGATACTAGTCCCTAAAATTCAGCTTGAGCGGATGCTGGAAGGAAGGTTGAGTAATGACCGTGTTAGTGCCTGACCCCCTCCAGAGCGATAGGCAATATGCGAGGTTTTACCACCTGGACCTTGGCGGCTTAGAGACATGGGAACTGACGGAGGAACTCAATTATCTGCGACCCCTTCTCTGGGGACTAGACCCCCAGCATTGGCTACGGGAACGATTGCAGATGCTGGAAAAGGAACTAGCAAAGCGCCGGGGCCCTGCCTTATATGAGCCGAGCCGGAAGCAAATCCCCAAAGTGGCTAAGGGGGTAGACCTGTGAATAAGCCCGCTGTCACGGAAGGGATTGGGTTTATAAATTATGCCTGGCCAGAGCTAAGGCTTCGGGTACTGGCTGAACGAATAACAGATGATGGCTCGGCCGATCTGCGATTTTACTCAGTTAATGGGACAGGCGAATTATTATTACATACTACCCGGGCAAATCTCATGGCCACCACCACAATGAACAGCCTAGCCAAGAGATTAGAAAAGAACTCACAGGATATCCCATGGACCGACGTACTCACTTATATCACTGGCAAGACCATGGATATCGTGAGGCGCGGTGAGCCGGCAGAGGAAATCTGGCCGAACGAAGACGATACCCTTGAGGTCGAATATCTGCTTGAACCGTTGCTCTACTTGAATCACCCGGCTGTTATATTCGGCGACTACAGCTCATTAAAAAGTTTATTCGCACTGGCAATCGCTTATATAGTCCAGCTCCCCTACTACGATAACGCCCTGGGGCTAATCACGGCAAAGCAATCTACCAAGTGCTTATTCCTGGACTACGAAGATGATCCGAGCAACTTCAGGAGACGCTGGAGCGCTTTGGAGCGGGGCTTTGGCAAGGGTGCTATGCCAATACTCTATAGACGCATGACCGGCACTCTCAGCAATTCAGTAGAGCAGCTTCAGCGAATCATCCAGGACAAGGACATTAAGCTCGTTATAGTTGACAGCCTGGGGCCGGCAGCCAGGGGGAATCTTAACGACCCTGAGCCAGCTATAAAATATCATGCGGCTTTACGGCAATTTAATATAACGAGCTTGACACTTGCGCATACTGCTAAAGACCTGTTGACTAAGAGGCGCACGATTTTTGGCTCAGTATTCTTCACCAATTTGGCCCGGTCAGTCTGGGAGTGCAAAGCCGAGCAGGAGACCGGGGAAGACGAAGCGGTTATCAGTCTCAAGCATACTAAAGCTAATCTGTCCCGGTTACACCCGCCACTTGGCTATAGATTCTGTTTTACTGATAACACTATAACAGTAGCCAAAACTGATCTCAGTGCCACCGGCCTTTCAGGGGAGCTGCCGCTATCGTTGAGAATTAAGGACTTGCTTCGAGGCGGCGCTATGACAGTGAAGGATATCGGCGAAGCGTTGGAGGCCAATGAAGCCTCTACCAGGACTATCATAAATCGCATGGCCAAAAAGAACCAGCTTGTAAAAGTGGGGGAATCATGGGGCTTGTCAGTAATATAACAGTGTACCGTAACAGGGGACTATTATATAGTCCCCCCCTGTTATGTTACGTAACACCGAAACAGGTGTTATATAACAGTTATGTTTCTATAGAATTGCGCAAATTCAACGCCAACTTTGAGTCTAATCCGTGAAAAAGCCATGAGTAAAGCAGCGGTTATGCAAACCGCTGCCAGGAGGTAGACGATGTTTAAGCGGAAGGGAATAGAGATTCGGCTCGATAGGAAGCGATATCTCCGCCTAGAACTGCAAGGCATGGTGGCTTTCGAGGTAGCAACTAAAAAGCCCATATTTTTGCCAGCCACTATAGAGAAGTTGGAGCCCGGCGAGATTGGCATCCTGCTCTGGTGCTGTCTCATCCACGAAGGTTTGTCCTTAAGTGAGGTCAAGGAGATTGTGGACAGACTTAATAAAGACCAGTGGAATGAGCTCGCAAAGAAGTTACCCATTGCATGGCGAGATGGTCAAAAATAGATAAGGAGGTACCCACAATGAAAACAAGGACTCAAAAGGCAAAGGTAACCAAGAAAGAGGAAGTTATGCCTGGTAAAACTGCTCCAGCCGGGATAACGGTTATTCTGGGGGGACAGGAATACGAGGTCAAGCCATTGGTGATTCGAGAGTCGCGGGAGTGGCGGAAAAAGGCCGCTCCCTTTCAAGCGGCAATCGCCAGATATGCCAGCGTCAATTCTGACGACCCGGAGGCTTTTGAGAAGGCTCTTGTTGAACTGCTTATTGATAGGATCAACGAGGCGATTGACCTTTTCTTTGATTATGCTCGGGACCTGGACAGGAAAGCGATTGAAGGTATAGCCACAGATACTGAGATAGTTGATGCTCTTAATAAGATAAACAAAATAGCTTTCCCCGTAGGGAAGTGAAATTAAGGAGAAATTCAAACAGGAGGTAATAGAAGATGATTAGCATCGGAGACGCAATGCTACGCCTCGGAGTTGATACGAAGGGCTTTGATAGGGATATGGCGGGCGTTAAAAACAAGCTGATTAAGCACTCAAGGGCTATCGGTATGGCAATGACCGGCGTCGGTGCTGCCGGTCTGGCTATTATACAGTCAACCAAGAAAATAAATGCCCAACTCGGTGTGACGGCACTCAACCTGGGTGTCACTACTAAAGAGATGCGAGACCTGACCCTAGCGACTACCAATGTTACTTTCCCTATCGATGAAGTCACCAAGACCTTTGACTTGCTCGCTCGAGCTGGGGTAAAAGATCAGCAAGTCTTGAAAGATGTGGCAACAGCATTTGACACACTCGGTGATGCTATCGGCATGCCTGCAAGTTTAGTGACCGAGAAGCTGATTCCTACAATGAAAACATTTAACCTTACGGCAGGAGAGGTAGCTGGTAAAACAGATGCGATGACCTACCTCTTCAGGAATACGACTGTTTCACTGGATGACTTTAACCGAATGGTTGGATATGTTACGCCTGACCTTGTCAAGATGGGCCTGACAACAGAAGACATGATAGCTATCTTGGCTGATTTGGAAGCACAAGGCTATTCTGGCGAAGTAATGACGAGGGAGTTCAGAAAAGCTGTGACCCTTGCCACGAAGGAGCAAATACCACTTAATGAAGCTCTAGGTATTTCTACGGAGAAGATAGAGTCATACAAAGAGGAGTTAGAGGGTGCCACGGGTATGACTCAGGAATATGCCGATGTGGCGAATGAGCAATATACCATCATGGACCAGTTAAAACAGAAGTGGAGCGAGCTGACCTTGGGAGCTAGTGGTTTCCTTGAACCATTAGAGCCTGTTTTAGCCGGTATGACTGCCATGGGACCGCTAATGATAGGATTATCTACTTCAGCCGGGACAGCTGCTGTAAAGTGGGCTGCACATACTGTCGCCTTAATAGCCCACAAAGTAGCCCTGTTCGCCTCAGCGATCGCTATAAAAGCAGTTACAGCTGCACAGTGGTTATGGAACGCAGCTATGACGGCGAATCCTATTGGGCTTATTATAGCTGCCATTGCGGCTTTAATAGCTATCGGCATGTTGGTGTGGAAAAACTGGGATACTATCAGCGCAAAGGCGAAGGAGATTTGGGGCGGCATAACGAAATTCTTTAAGGCCACATGGGAAAAGATAGTCGGCTTCTTCAAAGACCACTGGAAGCTGATACTGGGCATCCTGTTTCCGGCTTATGGCATATTCCAAATTATTCAAGCCAACTGGGACAAGATTATGGACTTTCTGAAAAAGCTCAATCCATGGACGTGGATAAAAAAGGGATGGGAGAAGTTAAGAGAGGGCATTAAGGGAGTCTTGAAGGGTATATTTGGAGGCTCTGATGTTGAGGCTTGGGCTGCGGGTGTTCAGGACTATATGACCTCTTATGACCTAGCTCCTGCTGGTAAGTCCATGTTCGGTTCGTTTCGCGATGGTGTCAGGGGTGAATTAGATGGTATATCCAGCGATATAGATGCGGCCTCGAAAGACTGGGGCGACCGGATGCGTAGCGGAAGGCAACCCACTACTGTGTCTGAAGAAGCCGCTTATGACCAGTATTTAAAAGAGCAAGAAGCGAAATGGCCTGAATTGGTTAGAGACATGTTCAAGACACAGGGGCTCGGTACTGCTTTACAACGTATGCTTGTTCATCCTACTTATGGGTTGAGATACGCAGGTGTGCCCACGGGTGGTCTGCAAACTTGGGCGGAGATAGAAAAAGCATACCTGGAGCAATATCGAGAGGGCGCTACTAGTCGGCTAACCGAAAGACAAATGGCTCCCGCGTTTGACTGGCTTGAGAAATGGAAAAAGAAACTTGAGGGCATTCTCGGTATCTCTCTAGACCCCGGAGTGGGTGGTGGTATTTCTGTCCGTCCTATATCACCCGAACTACCACTAATGCCCGGGATACCCAGAGAGGGACAGAAGATTAGTGTTTTCATTGAATTAGATGGCCGGACTATAGCTCAGACGATAGCTCAACCATTAGTCGAAGAGATAAGGCTTAAAACTGGCGTGCATATTTAGGAGGCAACGCCAATCGTAACGCCAAGTTAGGTTCAGACTGTGGGTTAACTACGAGTGAAAGCAGCGGTTTATTAGTTCTATGACAGGGCAAAATATAAAAGATGGAGGTGAAAACAATGAGAGTGGACGAACTACATGTCGGGATTCTAGGGGGGTTGTCAGGCAAGGCGAAAGAGGACTTCGAGGCGGGGTTGCGCGACCTGAATATGGCTAATCCTGCTGATAGGGAAGCCCTGAGAGAGTCCTTCAAGAGGTCTAACCCGGACTGGACGGAGGTACAACTGGACACTGCCGTAGATGGCCGATTTCCGCCGGCGAAAGTACCTGGGACCCTAAAGGAGATCTTTATCCGCTTGGGATACAATGAGAAACAGGCGGACATTGCTGCGCAGGGGAGAGTCCGGGGTTTGGGAGTAACCCGACCTAGCGGTAGCCCCAGGGACGACCTTGAGGCTTCAATAAGGCTGGCAAACCCTGACTGGACGGAGGATCAGATCGAGATTTTTATCTCTGGTGAGGTAAAGCCCGGCACTGGCTGGTAACTTACTGAGGCTGTAGATCAGGAACGAGAGGACTTTATCGCCCAGGTAGCTACTGCTTATCAGGAACTTCATCCCGGAGCGTCCGAGGGAGACGTTGCGAAGTGGACGAAAGATAACGAGAAGAGAGTGAAAGCTAAAAGCATGGAGGAGGGTTACGGCGCACGTACTACCGCCCAGCTTGTTAGTGTCGTCTTACAAGACGACAAGGACAAGGCTAAAGCTCAGGAGATTCCAGATGCTTTAGCAGACCGTAACCCGAGCTGGTCTCCTCAAATTAGGGCGGCTTGGCTTAAAAAGCACGAGGCTTTGTTGCTGGTTTATAAAGGCTTACATCCTGAATGGTCGGGTTCACAGTTGGTAACAGCGGTCGATGAGAACCCGGAGGGCACGTAGACATGGTCACTGGTGGGGGGTCGCAACCTAAGAAATAGGGTGCTGGAGGTTTCCATACTCCAGTATCCGGCCTCCTTGGGGAATTGCTCCCCCACCAGGGCCACCAGAATCAAAAAAGAGAGGTGAAACATGACAACGGACACAATTAAGGCAATACAAAAGCAAATCATAGTTACACTTGAAGCTGGAGAGGATGTTTCCGAGCTGACCAGGCGGCTTGCCCAGGAGAGGGCGAAGATAGCGTCCCGGGTTGAGGTTGAGGAGCTAAAGAAGATAGCAGACGAGCGCCAGGCACTACGGGACAGGGCAGAGGCGGTCAAGGTAAAGGTTCAAAAGCAAGGTGAGGCGATTGACGCCTTTTTGAAGCTGAGGGACACCCTGGTTAGTCAACTCCAACCGCTCCTTGAGACAATGAAGGAATTAGCCAAGATGGCAGCTCCGAGTTGGGAACATGAGCCGGGTGCGTGCTATTCGGGATTCGGCAACATAAAGCAGTTCGCGGCCGTGGTCAATGGCGTCCCAGTTGGATATTTACCGGTAGGCTTCGGTTGCCCCTTCCTGGAGATGGCAGACGGCGAAGTAGATGCCCTCGGCAAGGCGAGTGAAGCCTATAGCTACCTAGGGGCGGCTCTTGGTATTGTGGCCAGTCTCCAGAAAAGAATCAATACAGTCCACCAGAGGCCGGCCGAGGGACTTTTAGCAATAGACAATGATCCTGAGACGTCCGAAGTCGAACTAAACTGCCGTGTGTGCAGCCATGAGAAGGCAGCCGAAATCAACAAGGCTCTACAGGATGCCCGGAGTCTACGAGATATTGAGACAGAATATAATATCTCACGCTCTACCCTCTCCAGGCATAAGAACCGTTGCCTTAATCTAGGTGTGATACGGATAGTTGACTGAGAGCTAAAAAGAATATCAGAGACAATGGTAGCGGGTCCCTTTTTATAATGTTACATTTGTTACCCAATGGGGCAGCCCTTTTTTATAGTGGTGAATTTGGTGAATTTGAAAGGTTGTGACTCTTTTTTATAGTGTCCAATTTGTACGGTTTGCTCTCTTTTTTAGAGCGTCGGATTTGTCGCTTTGTATAGTTTTTTAAAGTGTCAAATATGTCACTGCAGGATAGCATGGATAAAACAGAAAATTTATTGAAAAGCCTGAAGTCTGTAGACTTCTTTTGTCATGCTTGCCTGGTAGATAAACCGGCATCTGAAGCCAGTCCCGACCCGCGATATTGCCAGGGCTGTTATGACGTTTTAATTAGGGAAGCGGAATCACTGCCTCTATTGCAGTGTCCTAAGTGGATCCCAAAGCAACAGATAGATGAAATGACAGGCGAAAAAGCAATACCAGTACCCCAGGACGTGGTATTAATTATGTCCACTCTAAACGGCAAAAAATCTGAAGTGGACATAATTCACTCCCCGGTCGGTAAAGTTACTCATGGAAAAAGAGGGCCGAAAAAGAATGCTTTGCCGCGGGAGCTGATAAAGCAGTGGGCCGGTGAGGGCATGGGCAGCAAGTCGATTGCTACCAGGCTAAAGGGTGAGCTCGGTATCAAGATCTCTTATAAGACGATCCAGCGCTTGCTATCCAGTGAGAGCGGGTTGCCGAATGAGACAAGGGTTGTCTAATTGGACTATTCTCCCACAAAAGAGGACTAGGCTCAAAGTTGACGATACTGCTAACTTTTACCTTTCACCTTCCCGGGTACCCCTACCTCTCTTTATAGAGTGGACTAATCCAAATTATTTCTTGAGAAATATTCCGATCGCTTTAACTCTGCTTCTTTCGCTCCCAGCCCGAGATATAGCGTAAGGCGTTTTTGGCTCTCTTCCTGATTGACCACACTGGCATCCTGAAATACCTGGCCATGGACTCTTCACTCTTTCCCCAGCACTCAATAGCCTCCAGGATAAGGCCGTCTATTCTTGCTTGCTCCAACCGGGTCTCAACCTCGGCTGCGATGCTCGCTGGTATCTCAAAGTAAGCGTGATGTCTTCCGGCTCTGCCCTTCTTAATCCCGGGCAAGTCATTATAACCTGACTCGGCTGGATTTGCCGGCCAGTATCCCTCTCTGAGCTGGGGGAGATTCTTGATAAGAAATAGCATCTGTCGACGGCGGAAGGTAATCTCCCTCGGAGGCCACCATGGCCCATCAATACTATGCCCCTCATATATCTTCGCTCTTCTTAGTGCTGTCTTTTGTTGACTGTTCTGCTTACTTTTATTGTCAAGTGGAGTTGACTGTTCTGCTAACTTCGAACCTAAAGTTGACGTAGCTTGTGGATTATCAGCACTAGAAACCGGGGTTTTCTTACCAGAAATGAGGTTATCGGTAGTAGAAACAGACCTTTCCGGTTGCCGGCCGCAATTAAGGCAATGCCATTCTCTATCTTCCTGGTCCCAATACAATCTACCTCCACAATGAGGGCATAATCTAAGACGATTGGAATCAGTAATGTGCAGGACCATTTCGTCTTAAGTATAGCACTGCCCGAGCTGCTAACTCTTGAAAAGTAGTTATTTGCCATAGGAGACGCACTGAGAGCTCAATCTAGGTGGGTAAAGGCTCAGGCAAGGGGTAAAGGTGACCATATAGGTGTTTCTTGAGGTCTTCCTTGATATAGAGCTTCTTGCCAAAGCTCCGGACCAGCTCTATAGCGGTGGTGCCGTATTCTCGCCAGTCGATTTTTGCAGCGTGTGGGTGATAGTTTAATATGCCAAGCTTATATTCATCGACGAAGGGATGCGTCATCCGGATCAGCTCGAGGCTTTGCTCCGGATATAGCACCGGCTCCATAGATACCCAAGTATATATGCCGCGGTCGTGGGCTAGCCTGAGGGCGTCAATTCTTTCCCTGGGCGGAGCCGCATTAGGTTCCCACTTCGTCGACAGCTCATCATCTGTGCATGTCAGTGTTACCGCGAATTCATCACCGGGCCGGAGCAGGTCAAAATCTGTCTCTGCTCTTTTCCCGCCTTTGGTCAATATAGTGACATTAAAATCGTTGGCGTGAAGTATCTGTATAGCCTGGCGTGTGAGCTGGTGAATATCGTTTATGGGTTGGTAGCAATCACACGTGAAACACAAGAGGACATTCCCACCGGCTCCGCCGGCGGCTGCCGTGGGGATATCTCTATGCAGCTTTTTAACTATGTCCGCCCGGGGAGCTGCCTTCAAAAAATCATAGCGCTCCATAAACAGGACGTCAGGGGCATAGCAGTATACGCAGCCGTGTCCGCATCCCCTATATAGGTTGATGGCCAGGGGATGATATTCGCCGGCTCTGCCTTTGGGTTCGTATATAACCAATCCCTTCTTTAGCATGGTCTCACGTTCAAACTAAAGCTGAAAAGTTGGCGTTAACTTGGCGTTAAACTGAAAATGACTGATTGGTATAGAACGGTATTCTACGTTCAAAGTGACTTTCCCGCCATTGACACGATAGTTCTAATTTGTATGTAAAATGACTGATTGACATTTTAGCCTAGAATTTGGAGACCGCTGCTCTCCCAACTGAGCTACACTCCTATCTCAATTATTTATCTTACCACAATTTTTCACATAAATTAACTGGTACCCCTGGGGCGACTCGAACGCCCGACACGCGGTTTAGGAAACCGCTGCTCTATCCACCTGAGCTACAGGGGCACATTCCATCTCATGGCTTTAGGGTGTTCAAAATATCCTGATTCAAGGAGGGAAACTGCGTAAACCAATCCAGCCGTTCCTTCTTCAAATCCTGAGATAATTGCTCAAGCTGTTCATCAGTGTAATAATTCCTGGGATCAAAGCGGTCGAGTTCCACCCCCGGGATTTCTGAGGGCACATCATAGCCCCAGAAATCATCCCTGCTCCAGGTAATATTATCTCTGGCTATCATCTCCACTATCTTTATCGAATCCTTGACCGTGATCTTTTGTCCCCTTTCTGTACCCCCCACGTTTCCCGTGTTCAGGATAAAGCACTGGATGTCAGGATTTTCTCTTAAGATGCTGAGAAACATATTTCCTTCTTCGGCGTAGGAACCAACAATAAAAGGGTTTGTTCCTACTACTCTTAGCGCTTTGCCGGCTTGGGTGGGGTCCCCAGCTGAAGTCTCTATGGACTCACCCAGCATGAAAGCGGCGGCAGCCCATTCCGGGCTAAGGCGGACTATAGGGGGCATAATATCATACCTCCTGGTAATAAATAGGATGAAGTTGACCTTACCGATGTCTATCTGGTCGTCAGTAAAGGCAATATCTCCTCTCTTGACCATTGCCCGCCCGTTGGAGGTCAGCGTGGTATCGAAGAAATCCACCTTCCCTGTTTCTGGCTCCACGTGTACATTCTCCAGTATAGCCCTTGGGCTCAAAGCTGCTGAATAGAGAAGCGGTTGAGAGCCGGGTTCTAGACCATCTG
>SDBU01006651.1_pt1 | contig 13519 bp, 16 predicted proteins | sample 2277071 | NCBI WGS metagenome assembly SDBU01 (sample SAMN10397929, study PRJNA504765) | marine sediment metagenome | isolation source: marine sediment core GS08_GC12, 126 cmbsf | place: Arctic Ocean: Gakkel Ridge, Loki's castle | collected 2008
TCACATACCATAAGCTATGCTAGAATAGGAATTATGTTATTGGTTCATGCTGCACTTCTACTTACAGTTAACGAAGCATATGCTACTTTGGGAGGTATAGATTCTCCTGGAGCAATTGTTCTAATTGTAGGAGGACAGCTTGGTATAATGATGATTGAGGGACTAATTGTTTACATACAGTCATTGAGGCTTCACTTGTACGAATTCTTTACAAAATGGTATGATGGTGGCTCTCAACCTTTCAAACAATTAGTTCCAGAAATGGTTTACAATTCATTTTCTTGGAAGAAAAGAAATTAGAAATTTTTTAGAAAAACTTTTCAAATATCCATATCAACGATTAATACATAGTATGTTTTAGAAAATACATGTCAAAAGAATTCTTAATGATCATGATTCCTGCATTAATTATGGCTAGTTTTGCAGCTTTTGGATTAATGATTGTTAGCTCCCGTTTTGGCACTCACTAATTTACAATTTTTTATTATACATTAAGAGTTTTTAAAATATAGTTACTCATTAACGGGTAGATCTAATTTATTTCCCCATTCTCCCCAAGAACCCAAATATACTTTGACATTTTTGAATCCAATTTTTTTCAGTGCCAAGAATGTGTTTGCTGCTCTGTATGCACCTTGACAGTAGGTGACAATTTCTTTATCTTTTGGAATATTGTATAATTTTGAAAGGTCATCATTTTCTTTAATAGTTCCATCTGCAGCTAAATTCAGATTCCAGTCAACATTTACAGAATTTGGAATATGACCTCGTCGCGCAGCTCTAACAACGCTACCATCATACTCCTCTTTTGATCTAGCATCAATAATTTTTAATCTATCTAAATTTTTTTGGATATATTCAAATCCGGTAATAATATCCTGATTAATTTTTCCTGAAAATTCTGCTGGTTTGAACTCATTCGTTTTGGTTTCTATAGGAAGTTCTTTGTTTTTCCATTTTGTAAAGCCACCATCTAGCATGAATACATTAGGATGAGAAAAATACATCAAAATCCAAACACCTCTAGCAGCAAGCATTCCAGATACTTGATCATAAAAAACCACCTTTTTCTTATCAGATACACCAACGTAGGAAAAGATTTTTTGTGCTTGTCTTTGAAAATCTTCTAGCCCCTTTTTTGTAGTATCATACCAGTGAAATGCAAAAAGATCTAAATTTACTGATCCTCGAATATGGCCTTCAGAGTATTCATTAAATGACCTAGTGTCAATTAAAAGAAGTTCTGAATTTCCAAGTTCCTTTTCTAACTCTTTAACTGAAATTAGCATATTTATGATATTCAATACTAAATGTAAATTCTTAAGTAATTAAAAAAGAAAAAAGAAAGTAGGTTTTTTCTACTCGTTTACGTATGCTCTTTCGCCGTGCTGTGCGAGGTCAAGTCCAATCTCCTCTTCTTTTGGAGTGACTCGTATTCCTCCTGGCCAGACCGCATCCATAACCTTCAGTATTACAATTGTAACACCAAATGCATATGAAAGTGTCATTAATGCACCTGCAATATTGATTGCTTGTTGTTCCATACCTTCTGGAGTTCCAGTCCATGCACCAATACCATCGCCAGTGTCCCAGATATGAGGACTAGCTAAAGTACCAGTTAAGATTGCACCTGTAAGACCTCCCATTCCATGTACTCCCCATACATCAAGGGCGTCATCCCATTTGCGTGCGTTCTTAAATGAAACAGCACCATAGCAAACAGTTCCTGCTGCAATACCTATGATTATTGAAGCCATAGGTCCAACCCATCCAGAGGCTGGTGTAATTGCTACAAGTCCTGCTACGGCACCTGTTGCAGCACCGACAATACTTGGTTTTCCAGTATGAGCCCAGCTCATCAACATCCATGTTATAGCCGCTGTACCTGTTGCAGTATTTGTAACTACCCAGGCACTTACGGTGATTCCATCGACCATTACTTCACTTCCTGCGTTAAATCCGAACCAACCAAACCAGAGTATAGAAGCCCCTAAAACCACCATTGGTACATTGTGTGGTTCCATAGGAACTTTACCATATCCTAATCTTCTGCCCAGAACTAAAGCAGCAGCAAGTGCTGAGAATCCAGATGTAATGTGTACGACAGTACCACCCGCAAAGTCTAAGCCATAGCTTGGCGATAGGTCTGGATCAAAGTCCATGTTACCGATGTATCCTCCGCCCCAAACCCAGTGTGCTACTGGATCATATACGAAGGTAGCCCACAACAGTATGAATATTACCAATGCACTAAACTTCATTCTATCAATTAATCCACCAACAATTAGTGCTGGAGTGATAATTGCGAATGTAGCTTGGAACATTGCAAACAACTGATGTGGTACTGTTCCGGGCCAACCTTGACTACATTGCTCGTCTTCAAGGAAGACTTGCATCTGATATGCAGCAGACCATGTATCTGTACATGGTCCTGGTTCACCTAGTGGAGCATAATGAGAGACTTGATTAAATCCTACATATGCTAGTGAGCCCATGAACATGTTTGCATCGTTATCATTAGGACCAAATGCTAGTGAGTAACCCCAAGCTACCCATTGCATTGAAGCTAGTCCTATGACAATGAACACCATGCCAATAACATTGACAGCGTTCTTTGATCTTGACAATCCGCCATAGAAGAATGCGACACCAGGAGTCATGAAAAGTACCAGTGTTGACGCGGTTAGAATCCATGCTGTGTCACCTGTATCAATTCTACAGGGCAACATGTTTCCTTCGCCGTCATCATACCAACATTCATTGGGATTACCAGTGTAGATTCCACTCGTTCCCCTTACGTATCCATCCATTCCATCATCTACATGTTGAGCAAATGCTTGCGACATTGCCCCAGTAGCTGCAATGGCGACTGCGGCCACAAGTATTAGAGCATACTTGTGGTTTTTAGAATTCATTGATCCTGAAAAAGTAGGTGGTTATATAAGGATTGAGATGTTTTAGGAAGAAGAAATGTAAATTATTATATTTTAGTATTTGATGATAGTAACATAAAATGATAAAATCATGTTACTATTACTCAGTTAGGTTCGGGCTTGTGCGTGAATACTCAATATACTATTCGGATGTTGTTTTTTGAAGAAAAAGAATATTCCCAAGTTATCAATTTTTGAAACTTTCAAGACTAAACATAAAGAACTTACTGGAGAAGCAAAAAGACAGAGATCAATAATTTCACATTTAGTTACTTCAACTAGTTCTGCTGCAAAAACTAGGACTGCGATATCTAAAAGAATAGCAAAAGATCATGGAGTAGTTTGGAAAAATATCTATTCTGGAATTTTCAGAGATTTGGAAGAAGTTTTGGTTCCTCTTGGAATAGTAAAGGAAGAGGGCAGATTACCACTTAAACGTGGACCAAAAGCATTACAGGAAAAAGGAATTCCTTTTTATGAACTAACATTAGAGGGACTACTCATTTCACTTTCCCTCAAAGAAATTACTGATCGAAAAAAAATTTTAGAAAAATTCCTTTCAGAAGTTAACATAGAAGAAAAAGAATTTCATGACATTTTACAAAAATTGGGAAAGATTGCACCAAGATTCGTTTGTTCCCTATTTGAAAAATATGCCATAACATATTGTGAAGGTAAGATAGATAATCTACTCCCCTTAAACCTGACAAAAATTGGAAAAATTTCAAATGAATCTATAGGAATTCAAATAGAATTTCTTGAATCACATGCTAAAATGTCAAATACTGAAAAAGATAATATGATTTCCTTCCTAAAAAAAATTAGTTGAGATGATAATATTATTTCCATATCCTTTAATCATTTATCTGCTACAAACATTAAAATCATCTACAAGAGGAAATTATCAAAATGGGTTCTGGTTCCCAAAAGGTCTTTGCTTCTGTAAAATCCTATAGTAAAAAAGGCAAGTTACTACATAAAAGTGAATTTCAAACTTTAGCAGAATCAAGAGATTTGGATGAACTAATTACAAGAATTAAAAATACAGTATATGCTGATTCAGTTTCAAATATCTCAAAACCTTTTACTTCTGAAAAAATAGAGTCTGCCTTACGAAGTCATCTTGCAGATGTTCATTATTCTATAGCAAAAACTGGTGGGGGTTCTAAGGTTTTAGATGCATATTATGTCAAATTCATTATATCCAATTTGAAATTAATTCTAAAAGGAAGGGTATTAGGAAAATCTCAAGATGAAATTGAACCTCATCTGAATCTACATGCAGAAGAATTGATCAAGCAGAGAGATATAATTCTAAAGGCTCTTGTTGCAAAAGATCTTGAAGAAACAGTCTCAAGTCTTAATACAACTATTTTTGGTGAAGATATAGCAAAGGCAGTAACGTTGTATAACGACAAAAAAAATATTCAGATATTTGACACTTATTTTGATAAAATTTTAGTTAGACAACTAAGTGCAGCATTACGAATTTCAGGCGATAAGGATCTTGCACGTCCCGTTGGTATGAATATTGACTTTTACAATTTACTTAGTATTCTTAGAGGAAAGTTCTGGGGATTAGATGAACAACAAATTCAAGATCTTATTGTGTCCCATACATCAAGTGCGCCAAAAGATTTACTTGGAAGGATGATCGCTGCTGAGTCAGTAAAAGATGCTTTGAATGAACTTTCAAATACCAAATACAAAGATTTGATACCCCAAACAGAAAACGAAATTGATGCAATTTCAGAATTTGAACGAGCTTTTGAAATGGCAATTTACCAAAGTGCAAAAAATACTTTTACGAAAATGTTTAGTGGTGCAACTAGTGTAGGAATAACTCAGCTAACAGCATTTGAAGTACGAAACTTAGCTTCCATTGCTTTTGCAGTTGAACAAAAAATTCCTCCTCAAACTACAATGTCAAAAATAATCATCGAAGGTTAAACAATTAGCCATTTTTTTATACGTTAATAGCATATTACAGAGCTAAAGATTATTACACCCCTCATTTTCATATTGTAACAATGCCTAAACTAAGATGTAGTGATTACGGCTTTGAGTGTGATTATGTTGCAGAATCACCAGAAGCATCCCAGGTTATTGAAGATTATGGGAAGCATTCTGAAGAGGTCCACGGAATAGAGTATTCAAAAGAATCATTGATGCAATTTATCCTCAGGCAAGGTTAGATACTAAAATACGAATTTATTATTTTTAATCGGTCCAGCTGGATTTTTCAAATATCATTTATCATAATTCGTAAATTTGAGTCATTACATTTATAACAAAAAATTCGTGGACTTAGGTAATTATGATTAATCTAGATAAGAAGGATGTAGAAGGTCCTCCAGTAACTTTTTCAAAAATTATTTGGAAAAGCAGTATTCTTGCAATGATATTTACTATCCCAGCTTTAGGAATTTTTCTTGGTATTTACTATGGGACTGGAAATCTTTTGGTTGGCGCATTAATTGGATTTGGAGTACACTTTGTAACACTAGCATTTTCTGGGAGAATATCAACTTGGCTTGTAAAAGTTTTGAGGTGATATTTTATGCATATTATTTTAGGTGATACATTATGATGGGAGACAGAGATTATAGACAACTAATAAAGAAAGCAATCGATTCTATAGGCAAAGACATAGAACCAAAAGTAGAAGACCCAAAGGATGCAAATACAATTTATCTTCATGAAGTTGTAAGATGTTTGAGACGTTCATACTATGACAGAACTGATCCTCTAGATTCCCAAAAAGCTGGCTTTGGCAATATGATGAGTGGTCTTCTTCAGAAAATAAAATACGGAGGAGGAGAAGAGGAATTCGCAATAGAAGAAATCAAACTCAAGGGAAGGACAGATATGATCGTCGATGATGCAGTATTCATTTTTAGATCTGCAACTGAGCTTCCTGATGTTCCAGTATCTTCGGATATCTTGTTTCTTAATGCATGTCAATGGATTTTTAATAAAAATGAAGGATTAGTTGTTTATATCACACCTGATGGAAAAGAAGGATCTTTTTCACTCATTAAAGATAAAAAAATGTTTGAAGAAATTATTCGACGTGTAAGAGTTTTAAATGATCTTATAAAAGAAAAAAAAGTTCCAATAATTGAACCATCAAGAGAATGTTCATCATGTCAATATTATGAAAGATGTTACATTAAGCAAAAATTAGGACAACAAATTAACATTCATGAATTGTTTGGCCTAAAGAAACCAAAATAAAAATATTGAAAAGTAGTTTTTTGGTTTTACTACTCTACTGGTTCAGGGTGTCCTTTTCCACGAAGAGCAAAACACACTACTGCTAGTGCAACTGCCACGCCGATTGCTGAACCAAATACTGCTATGCTTGCTTCTGCCATTTCAAAAAAATCAAGTTTCTGCGTCATATATAACTTTGCCAATTTTTTTTGGCTTTATAGAAATTATCATAATTTTTGATTTTTATGATACTATTTTTGAGAGTAAAATACCTTATTTGCTCGTGAATGTTTTTTAAGAAAAATTATTTTGTAAATTCAAAGGTGATCTGATTTTGTCCACCACTAGTCATAGAGCTTAAATTGTAAAATGCCTCTCCCTTAATTTTCCATTGAGGAGTATTTTTAGTAAGGGTTACCCATAACTCTGGAAGATTATCAGAATTTTTTATGGTAACTTTGTCTTTGAAAACAATTGTCTTTTCACTTAAGACAATAAAGTAGTTTGAGGTATCTAGCATCCCAGTTGGGCGTGTTCCAATTGCTTCTGATGATAGGCTAACATTGTTTTCATATAATTCGTATATAATTTGCTGGAGAATGACTGATTTGAAGTTTGGATTTGTCACTTTAAAATGAACTTCAATGACTGCTGCTCTATCGTTTATCTCTAAGATTGAAATATCTTCTAACTCAATTTCAAGAGGAAGGACTTGACGGGTAGTTTCTGAAGTAGAAATTAGACTGCCTCCAGATACATCATCAATAAATATTGAGCCTGAAAATGCAAATATTCCTACAATTATTGCAAAAGCAGCAACAATTCCACCTACTACAATCTTAGAATTCAACAATTTCGTTACATCTATGACTATCTTAAATGTTGAGACAAAAAATGCTTATACTTATTTTTACTAATTGAGTCAATGCAATATTTCCAAGCAGTCAAGATTGGTAAGGAAAGAGCAAACAAATCTCAAATGGCTCTTTTCAATCTCTGTGGATTTGGAATGTTAACACTAACTACAAAAAAAGTAGATGGAAAATTTTTACCAGTAGGAGAAGAGGAATTTGTGGCAGTAATTCATACAGTAGATGGGTATGTTACGATTATAGTTGATGAAGATGGATATACTAAAGCACAGTCAAAACCATTAGAAAAAGCAGAAGCTATAGCCATATACAAAAAAGCTATTGATTCAGGAATAGCAGAATATGCAGAAAAACAGGTAACAATTTGGACAGAAAGTTATCCAACTGTTCAAAATGAATAATTAAAAAGAATTTGTTAGGGTATTATTATTTCAGTTCCCACAGAATATCCTTTGATTGCTTTTTCTAATGTTTTAAGATCTGCTTTCAAAATCCTAGTCTTGATTTTTGAGCGTTCAATTATTTTCAAAGCAACAATATCCATTAGATCGTAACTTCCTGCAACTGAATCCTCCCTAACAAGTAAGTTTCTTAGTTTCTTTAATTCAATTCTTCTAAATTTTTTTGCTTTTTTATTTTTATTGGGATCAGAGTCATAAATTCCATCTACATCAGTTGCGTTCAAAAATTCAGAGGCTTTAGTTTTTTCAGCAATTAATGCTGCAGTACCATTTGTGCTTTGACCAGGATGAAGGCCTCCAGCAACTACAATTAAACCACTATCTACTGCTCGACGTACTTCTGGAAGAGTTATTGGGGGATGTGGATAGGCTTTGTTTTTTAGTGCATAAATCAATAGTTTGGCATTAAGACGTGATACTTCAATTCCTAATTCGTCAAGTGTTGATTCATCAGCTCCAGATGATCTTGCATTAGAAATGTAATGTCTAGCAATATTTCCTCCTCCTGCCACAATTATAGGTTGACAAACTTTACTAATTTTTACAAGAAAGGTAGCATAATCTTTTAACAACTTTGTGTCATCAATACCGAAAATTTTTCCCGATAATTTGATTACAATTCTCTTTTTCATTATTTCAAACCACCAAGGATTGATTTTGCAGCAATTTCAACTTTTTTTCTGTTTTTTCGTGGGGTGTAAACTCTAAGAATATTCATAAAACCTGACATGGTTGAAACTAAAGGTATTTTTGATATTGGAATTAGTTCTGCTTTAATTCGGTTTCCTCCTCTTGATATCAGAATTATTGATTGAGATTCTTTTTTGGAGGGAGTTAATGGAATAGATGGAGTAACTGAGGTATCCACAAAGATTTCATTTTCAGTAACCTTTGATTTTTTAGATAATTCTTGTCGAATTTTACCCGGATGAATTTTATCGAGTCGGTTTGTACTAGTAAGAACTCTTTCAAAGACACATTTGAATAATTCACGGTTTTGATAATCTAAAGCATATTTTTTGGCTCTTTCTAGTTCAGGTGTGTATGTAGGAAGTGACACTAGTTTTTCTAAAACGAAGTCATCTGTAAGGCGAACATAATCCTCTAGATTTTGAGAAGAAAGGTTCAATTCATCATATGCTAACTCAAGCGATTCTATGAGCATTACTTCTGCTGCACGAACAGTTTTGTGGAAATAAACAGCTTTGAACATTTGATAACGTGAATGCATCATAGATTCAAATGAATAAAGTGCAGATTTATCCAATGCTAGTTTTTTCTGATGTACGTCAAGTGACTGAGTAATTCGTTTATGATCAATTTTTGCATGTTCTGCTCCTGTAAAGTAACCATCACGAAGAAGATAATCCATCATATCTGCGCTTAATGCTCCAGAAATAATTTCATTCATGAATTGATATTTTGAATTTCCAAAAGCTAAATTTGTAATAAATTTTTTATTAAAACCAGATTTTGATATTAGATCACCTATTTCTGTTCTTAATATCAAGTCTTTACTAATATCTTCATGAGAAATTTTCTTTTTCCTTTGTAAAACTTCCTCAAAAAGATGAGAAAAAGGTCCATGGCCAATATCGTGTAAAAGTCCTGCTAGACGAAGATTGTCAATATCATCGTTATTGATTAGTCCTTTTTCTTTTAATGCTTGGGCTGCTTGCCCTGCAATGTGCATTACACCAAGTGAATGCTCGAATCTTGTATGTTGTGCACCAGGATAGACTAAATGAGCACCAGAAAGCTGTCTAATTCTACGTAATCGTTGAAAGATGGGATTATCAATTACTTTAATTTCAGCTCCACGAGCTCTAACAAAATCATGTATTGGATCAATAATGTCAAGAAATCTTTTTTTCATCGCCCAAATTTTTTTGAAAATATTTTCATAATAGATTGATGAACTTCTTCTTTTTTACCAGAGCCATTTACAATTCTCCAGTGTTTCTTTTTTGCTAAGATTTTATATGTTCTAGAAATTTTTTTAGAAAATTTTTGGTTCTTCTCAAATTTATCTCTCATTGATTTTTTTCTACGAAATGATTCTTTTTGTTGTACATCTAATACAATTACAAGATCAGCTTTTGGAAGGCCTACATCAAGATTTTCTAACCAATTGATCTTCATACCATTTGCTAATCCATACACCAAATTGGATTGATAGTATCTATTCATTATCAAAATCGAGTTTTTTGACTCAGCTTTTTTGATATCATCTAATTTTTCCCATCTATTTGCGGCTAAAAGACAATGGATTACTTGCGGAGGAAATTTTCTTTTTCCACTTAGATAATTTTTAATTTCTTTACCTATATGGGTTGAATAATCTGGAAAACTGAAAACTCGCGTCTTTAGTTTTCTAGATTTTAATGCTTTTGCTAAAAGCTCTGATTGTGTTTTTTTTCCAGCTTGATCTCCACCTTCTATTACGATAATCATATTGAATTCGAGTTGGATTTGTGCAATTAAAAAGCTATCAAAATTTATAACTAAAATTAGCTCAATAAAAAAAATGGGTTTAGTAAGGCATATGGCAAAGGAAGCTATGCGTGAAATTGGTAATAAATCAAGAGAATTCTATGAATTTGTACTTCCACCAGTTGATATGCAAATTGAAAATGGAAACTTGATTGTGACAGTTGATATTCCAGGATTTAAAAAAGATGACATAAAGTTGTCAATTCACGGAAATGTTTTGTCCATTAATGCTGAAAAAAAAGATATTGGAAACATTAATGAAATAATTTGTAAACAAAGACCAAACCTCATTGATAAAAAAATTAGATTGCCACTCAAAATAAAAGCAGGTGAAGAAAAAGTAGATTCTGCTAAATATGCTGATGGAGTTTTAACAATTAAAATTCCAGTGGAAACGAGTGGTAAGAAAATTCCAATAGACTAATCATAACTTTCTGAAAAATCCTGCAAAACCCATAATTATTGCAGAACTAATCATTCCAATTATTCCACCAATCTCATTTGTTGAATATAGTAAGACTGAACCAATGAATACTGCACCAGCAAAAACACTTCCTGATATCAGAACAATTGGACTTCTTTTTTCTGCTTTAGTTTTAATATCATCAAGGAATTTTTCTATGTCTGTTCCTAGAGAAAACGCAGCATCAATTGATTTTGCAAATTTCTTAAATGAATATTTTAATTCTTCAACATATGCTTCTTTGATAATTTGTTCTTCTTCCAAAATTTGTTTCAAAACTTTAACAAATTTGAAATCAACGTTATGAGTTTTGTAAATTCCTTCTATTATAGAAGTCATTCTCATGTATAATGCAAGATGTTTTGGTAGCATAAACGGAAATTTACTCATTGTTTTATTTGCAAATTCTAGTAAAGCCTCTACTTCCATTTCATCAGGTTTTTGTCCATGCATTGCTCGAATTGAGAGCTCTATTGCTTTTTCAATGACTTTACGGTTGTAATCTGGTGTTAGCATTCCAAGATCATCCATTGCATTGACTGTTCTTGATGGATCTTTTTCAATGAGGGCTAGATATAATCGAACGAGTCGTAATCTTGTTGATTCATCTATCCTACCAACCATCCCATAGTCATATAGAATTAGTGAACCATCATCTGTAACTGAAATATTTCCTGGATGGGGATCAGCGTGAAAGATAGAATTTCGAAGCAACATTGTAAAAAAGACCTTGTGAACATCAATCACCAGTTTTTTTCTATCAATTCCCTTCGCATCTAGTGCTTCAATATTTGTAATTTTTATGCCTGGTACATATTCCATAGTAAGAACGCTTTTTGTGGAATAATCATCATAAACCGAAGGCACTATGACATTTTTATGATGGGCGATATTCTTTTTTATTTTTTTTAGGTTTGAAGATTCTTGAGTATAATCCATTTCTTCATGAATTGTTTCAATGAATTGTGTAAGCATGCCACGTGCAGAAAATCGAAGATTTGGATCCACAAATTTCAGAGCAAGAGGAAGAATCTTTTTGAGAACCTTTAGATCTTGTTCAACTGCTTTCTCAATTCCTGGTCGTTTAACTTTTATAACAACTTCTTGATTACGAATTTTTGCACGATAGACTTGGCCTAAAGATGCACCTGAAATAGCATTTTGATCAAGTGAATCAAATTTTTCAGTAATTGGTCCTAATTCATTTTCAATTATTGGTTTAATTTTTTCAAATGGTGCAGGAGGAACATCATCCTGTAGTTTTGCAAGTTCTTCCATGTATGGTTTAGGTAAAATATCGGCTCGTGATGAAAGCCATTGACCAAGCTTAATGTAAACGGGTCCTAATGATATGAAAGTGTTTAGAACTCTTCTTGCATTTTTTCTATATTTTTCAACATCAACATTTTTTCCTTCACTCTTAACCCAATTTCTTCTATCTTTTCTTAATGCTATAACAGAAGGAAAGAGTTTGAAGAGTACCTTGATAGTTCGTAGAGTAGACATAAGGCTATCTTATTGAAGATTTTTTATTTTTTTAGTTAAAGCGAAACCTAGATAACCAAAAACTAATGAAGAAAGCAAACCTAAAACTGTTAAATTCCGTTTTGAAAATATTGAATTGTTTTGTTTTTTGTAAATGTAAGATGCAACTTTACTACCACCAAGAGCTGCACTAGCTAAACCAATCAAAACTTCTGGTGCATCAAAAACCAAATGACCTAAAGGGTTTTTTCTAGGATCAAATTTGTCCATGTGAACAAGGAATTTGTCTTCATATTCACGAATGTGTAAGTTTCCATAGCGAAACTGTTTTTTTGCTCCATTTTTATTTCCCAGTGTAGTTTCTTCTGCTCTTTCTAACATAAAATGCCGAATTGCCTTTGGGATTTCAATTTCGGAATCCATGATCCAAAAATTCTTGCATTGAATATAATCTTTCAAGTATGAAATTAAAAAAATAGGAGTGTTTGCTAGTGCCAAATAAGTTGTACTATTAAAATTGGATCTATCCTTTTATAATGTTGAAAATGACTATTTTTGAAAGGATATATGAGATTAATCCTAGGTTTTACACTTTCAATTCTTCTAATGATAACAATTTCTAGTCTTACGCAACTTGCAGATGCTACCTCAACAGAAGATTTGCAAGCAGAACTCGATGTCTATGAATGGACTATTTTAGCTGGTGAGGATTTACTAAATGATCCAATGACTGCTAAAATTTTAGAAAATATTGAGATTTCAAAGAAAAGAATTGCAGAGCTACAAAATCCTCAAGTTCAATTGACAGAACAACAAAAGTTCATTGAACAACAAAGACAGATTTCCAATGCAAAACTCCAAGAAGAGCTAGATCGGATGTATAAGAGATATGAAGATTTTACACCACGAGCTGCGTTTGCAAAATATGTAGAAAAAAAACCAGCAATGTATCATGATTTCTATTGGGAACTTTTTGAATACATGGAACAAAAAGTAATTGTTGCAAGACAAGCTAGGGATCAAATCCTTGAAAACGGTGGAAGTCGTCAACAAGCACAAAATGTATTCGTAACCCTAGCAAAAATACCTAAAGCAGAAAGATTACAGCTTGTAAATGAATTGAATGTAAAATATGGATTACTCAATAAATTGTCAAGCGTAGATGATTTTAAAGCTCTACCACCAGAAACTCAAAGAGCATATTCAAAGTATATTGCTTTTAATCAACCAACATCTTCTTTTATAATTAAATCATCAGAAGCCAAGTTACCAACTGATTCCATGTCATCAGTAGAGCTTGTATCCTTTACAAGTCCATTAGTTGTAGATGAAGAATATGTAGGGTTTTCAAATGTTAAAAAACAAAATAATGATGAACCTCAATCAAAGACTGTTATTAATTTGAATAGAAATTATTATGAAACTAATGGAATTGATTCTCTAGATACGGTATCAGCGTTTACTTTATCAGCATGGGTTAAACCTGATTATAGTGATGGTTCTTCACAATTTACCATACTAAGCAAAGAAAATGAATTTTCTCTAACTATAAACAACAACATCTGGCCCAAGCAAATAGTAAGATTCTCCGTTTTT
>SDBU01006652.1_pt1 | contig 13519 bp, 10 predicted proteins | sample 2277071 | NCBI WGS metagenome assembly SDBU01 (sample SAMN10397929, study PRJNA504765) | marine sediment metagenome | isolation source: marine sediment core GS08_GC12, 126 cmbsf | place: Arctic Ocean: Gakkel Ridge, Loki's castle | collected 2008
CCTACCTTAACCACCGCGGGCGTCAGTCCCACTTCAATCGCCGCAATCTGCCTAGCGAAGTTGGAAACGACAAAGACCTCACCCCGCCTTGGTCCGGTATGGGTAAACATGCGAGTCCTTATTGTCTTTATATGCCAGGACAGCCAGTATTGAAAGGCTAACATATCTTCGCCAACCTTACTTACTGCATAAGGTGAAGCCGGCCGGAATGGATTGTCCTCTTTTATCGGCACCTCATCTTCTCTTACCTGTCCGTAAACTTCAGAGGAACTGCATATATGAATTATCGGGTCATACCCAGTCTCAAACTTCAACTCTTTGACCGCTTCTAGTAAATTGCAGGTGCCTAGCAGATTGGTGCTCAATGTTACCACCGGTGATGTAAAGCTGAAAGGAACGTAGGACTGGGCAGCAAGATGAAAAATAACGTCAGGCTTCAGTCTTGACAGGATGGTTTTCAGCGAAGGCAAGTCCAGCAAATCACCAAACTCCAGCGTAATCTTGTCAATAATATGACTGATATTATTAGTTGGTGAACGCCATCGGGCTAAACCATAAATCTGGGTTTGGGGGAAGTTCTCCAGAACATAATCAGCCAGATGACTGCCAACAAAACCAGTAATGCCGGTAATAAGAACCTTATTAATTTTTCTCACATTCTTTATCCCACTCCGCAGTGCTTATTATAAATTCCTCCAAAGTGTCTTGTCCAAGCCCCCAGTTCTCGTCATTAAAGATATAGGGACGCTTGCCGGTTACCATTTCCCTAACCATCTTACGATATGTGGCATAGCCAAGGGTAGGTATCCCACGAAAAACGTTTCTGGGCTCATAGCCAGTAAGCATCAGAAACCGACGATATAATGCGATTATCTTATTATTAATCCATGTCGGCAGGAAAGGGATTGTTAGCCAGTTTTCAAAAGGTAGTTCAGCTCTTCTAATCAGCTCATTAAACTTATTATCATGGTCAATATGATAGATACACAATGGGTCATTCAATACAACCTCCCGTACCCCTGCCGCATAAGACGCGTATGACAAAAGCCCATCAGCATAAGAGCCATGAATGTCGCTTTCCCGATAACCATGCAATAAGTGCCAGTAGTGCCTCGACATTAGCTGAAAATCACCGGAGGCATTGGTATGCAAATTAGGCAGTCCACGTTGCAACCACCGACGCGGCTGAGGCGCTTGAACGTTAACTTTAATGATGTTCCTCCGGCAATAGTCCAGTTGTTTGTCCAGCTCATTATATTGAACAACATTTCTGTCCACATCACACCGGTCAACGCGATATCTTTCATTTCTCTTCAAGCTCTTTGCAGCGATAAAAGACATTAAGTCGTCTGAATAAAGCGTATCAATGGTTGCGGGTAAGACGAATTCCCCGCGCGCTCGCCTGATACCACAGTTAATGGCGAGTATGCCACTCATCGGTGTTCGATCAGAATACTCATACCTGTAATGAATTGAGGAAGGGACGACAATGATGCGGATGGTACAACATCTCGTCTCGTTGGGAAATTTAAGTACATCCTTCAAAAGAGGCTTATCGGCAGGCGGATTCCAGTCCACTATTATTATTTCTGATTCAACGCGGTATCCTTCCAGTTGTTCTAACCGACCGTCCAAGGATACTTGCATACGGCGCAAGCTGTTACCGCTGTAATCATCATTTCGGGAAAAAGTGACAATACTTAAATATGGCTTACCGCTTGAACTGCCCAAATCATCCACAGCCACCGCTTCTTCACCAGTCGCCAGTTCTTTCTGCCTATTTATGGTACTTTTTTGAGAAACTTCTCTCACCGGACCCCTCTTTGAGGTAGCTCCTTTTCTTAACTACCTACTTAACAACTTCATTGATTAAATCTCTGAGCTTTACCAGAAAATCAAATATTTTTCGGCGGGCAACCGCCGGCAGAAACCGACGAGAAAGCTGCCTGCCGTGCTCAATGTTGCCTACGTAGCCTCTATTTTTTATAACTCGTAAATTCTCCATGTATTCATTATAGGAAGCACTCTTACTCCCCGTGCCGGGAACCAACATATCTATGAGATGAGCTACATCTCCGCCTTCAAGAAGCTCTTTTTGCCGGGCAAGCTGAATCACCTCGATGGCACAATCAGGCAGACAGAACAGTTCCATAATGCTAGCCATCTTGAGAACTCTTGAGACATCCCAACCCACTTCAAGTGTACTTGCCGACTCGATTTCACCTACAACGTCCCTTAAATAAAGAGCCTGCCCACTGATAACCTGCCCCCGTTCAACCGGGGTAGAAATTGGCGAGGATGTAAGCACCGGTAACGCTTTTCTATCGTCACGATAGATTGCCAAATCATACAGCCTAAAGCCGAGCGACCCCAGAAATAAGTCAACGTCACTGAAAATTGGCTGCCCTTTGTGCAACGATAAGAACTCAACCTCTACACTTAAACCCATGACTGACTTTTTAAGGAAGCTGACGGCTCCTTTCAGGATATCCAACTCCGAACCTTCGGTATCAAGTTTCATAAAATCCACATAATTAATGTTGTTTTCACTGGCAAATGAATCAAAATCAACCGTACCCATCTCCAGAGTCTTAACCACCGACAGGTTTCTCTCACCGACAAACCGGTGCCAGAACCCCGTATCCACCGGGTAAAAACCAGAAGCAGGTGGGTATGCCGTAAGATAAAAAGTTTTCCGGTCTCTATTTTGATGCAACGCAACTGGGAAAAACTGATTGCCAGAGTTAGACATTTGCTGGTTGAGCCTCTCGCATTCCTCGGCATCAGCTTCAAAGCCAATCAATTTTACCTGATTACCATATAAAGACCAGTGCTCTTCAAATCCCCCTCGGGCGCCGACATCAACCACCACAAGCGGCTTCTGTGCAAAGGCCCGCGCAGCAACAAGGTGCTGGCTAAATCTCGGGAAGGAATTTATGTTTTTTAGGCTCATGAATACTTCAACCTCTCCACATTGTCTATTTCTTCCCTGATATACCGGCTCCTTTTTTCGCCGCCTCGACCAATATCTTCTCAAACTCATCCAGCGATTTGGGAAACAGGATTTTTGACTTGCTCGTTCGTATCAATCTATCTCTCAGCTGATTTTTCGTTTTTTCACCTTTAAGGGTAATTAAATCAGCGAGAGACACAGCCAGGCCTTTTTCCACATTGGCCAAAGAGAAAGAAAACAAGCTCAGATACATTTCTACATTATCATTATACAAAAACTCCGCCGGTATGAAATCTGGCAAAACATCGCCAATTTCAACCACTGTCTTGTCATCGGGATAACCAGGGTGATATTTACGGGCTATTTCCGTCTCCGGGAAGTATTTAGACAAAACATTGAATATCCCTGTCAATTCCCTTTTGAAAACATCCCTGTCAGTTATATAACCAGCCTCGACTAAACTGTCGTCGAAATATATAACGCTATAATCGCCGGCATCAAATATTTTAAACTCACTTAAATCAAAGTCCTTCACCATATCATTCATCTCTTCCGGTTCAATGACCCGGTCAACTTTTTCTTCCATAAACCTGTCATCCATATAAGGGAAGCCCTTTATATGAGGCGACTGGTCAGGATATTTACCCATAGCTATCTCGTGACCATATATTAATTTAAATATAATCAAAGTTATCAGGTCAACTATATTAGCCGGAGTGTATTTGCCCATATAAGGCGATCCGTAGGAAATATACACTAGGCTGTTTTTTTTACTTAATCTCTTTAATAGATAAAAGGAATAACAATTAAAACCTCGACTGTGGAAAAACACTTCACACCCTTCCAAGCCTGCAAAATATTTATCAAAACTCTCTTTCAGATATCGCCTTTCTTTGATTATATCCGGGATAATATGAGGCATTTTATTTATCCCCTTAGCTTCTGCCCTTCTTGCTGGATAGGGCTCAAAGTATATAAGGTTAATGGCGCTGTGAAATACCCGTTCATTAATTACCTGAAAGAACTTGAAGAGGTCATGGTTGCCCAGAAGCACAACGGTTATTGCGCAATCACAGCGATTACGTGTTGCCAGACATAAAGTCCTCACAATTGCGCCGTAACTCTCACAAAATATTACTTTCCTGCTGGCAGTCGACTTGCCGTCGGGCTTCATAATATCACCCTTTCCGGCCATATAATTAAGTCCCTTCATATACTGTTCCTACTGTTACCTTCAGTTCCTGCAGTTCAACTGCCAAAGTCATGATATATTGTTCCGCTTGTACACTTGGCACCCATCATGAGACCTGACCGGAGGAGAACCTTCTATTTTGGCAACAGAACGGGGATATATATCCACAATTAAATCAAAATTCGGTGTTAGCAATTGCTTCAGTGCATCGTTCAACTTCCCGCTATGAGTACCTATTAACAGATAATCAATCAAATTGTTTCTAATACTTTCAGCAGCCCCCAACATAACTTTATACTCAGCACCCTGAACATCCATGTGAATGATGTCCAGGTGGTCAAACTCGTATTTCTTGATTAGATGATCCACCGTATACATTGGTACCTTGACATATTTTTTTCGGAAGAAATGGTAGATACTGCCAAAAGTCGGGATTTTATGAGGATTCAGGGGAGAAACCATGGTCTGCCCATAACAATAATCAGGGTCGGGTGAAACAGTAAACCGACATGTACCGTCTTTATCAGAAACTGCCCCATGTATAGCTGTGCCATTTATATTCTGGACTTCAAAGTGTTCCTTAATCCACTGATAATGGGTGGGTTCACCCTCCACCGCCAGACAATGATAACTCACCGGTATGACTGGGATAACTTTGTAATCAACAACCCCTGCCAATTCCAAACAGACTCTTCCCCACCCCGCCCCCAGCTCAAACATATTCACCTGCTGCCGGCCGACATCCGCCAATACGCTTAAAAAACAGTCCTGTTTAAACTCAGTATCAGTCATCTGTCCCTCAGCCTGTATAGCCTGATCCCTCTCTGCATCCTGTGCCCTCTTCTGCTGAGATAAACATTTTGTCATTACATAGTAGCCATGCCGCATTTGCTCCCATCCTTCATCTTGAGGCGGCTTGGTTTCAGGGGTCTTGATATCAAAATGCCTGACAATCATAATTGCATACCCCCGGATAAACAATCATACTTTATATTTGTTACACTAGCAACGAAATCACCAGTTTAAACTATAATAGAGGATATTTGGACAAATGTCAATATATTCTCCAACTGGCAGGTCAGCAATTTGCGAACTAAGAATTTTACTGAATATTGTTCCCCCAGCTTGGTTATCGGAGGAATATTTGGACACGATAACGGCGGTAGGAGCTGCTTACTCAGCTTCAAATGACCTGAAATACCCGGCACGCCGAGGGATGCCCTGATTAATACGGGATAGCTTAGGCTCAGCAGACAGCAGAGCCAATATGTCCTTCATAAGAAACACCTGTCCGTGATACAGCCGGGCATACACCTCACGGGTAAAGCGCAAATCTTTTTCACAGTCCAGAGTCCACCTGAGATACGAAAGGTCCTCATCATTTTCCACGTTTGCTAACCGAAATAGCTCGGGATGGTTCCAGATGTAAGGAGTTACATGTTCTCTTTCCGAGGGTCTCCTTGCTTCCTGCCAGGCCTTCTCCAGAGCCGCAAAGGAGAAGACCTCCACATCAAGACCCTCAGGATAGGTGGGTCTTATGTTGTTGCTTACATAGTCAAAGTCATCCCTATGCTTCAGGTAGTAACCAATAACCTTATCAGTAACCTCAGGATCATTAAATGGGTTATCAGGAGTAATCCTGACTATAATCCCGGCTTTATATTTCTTTGCCGCCTGATAAAACCGGTCCAACACATCATCCTCACTACCTGCATAGCAAGCAATGTCCTGTTTTTGGCTGAATTCAACTATGCCCCTGTCCTTCTCATTAGTAGTGGTCGCAATTACTATACTATCAATCAGCTTTGCCATTCTCAGCCTATCTATAAAATGCTCAAGCAGTGACTTACCCTGAATATCAAGCAGGACTTTACCCGGCAGTCGGGTGGAACCCATGCGAACCTGAATAATAGCTGCTACCAAGGATTTCATCTATTGATCCTCCCTACTCAGCTTCTCGTATGCCCCTAGCAAGGTGGTAAAATTTTTGTTCCAATCTGCCTTTTGTTGTACTACCGATAAATTAGCTTTTGCCATGACCTTCGTTTTACCATTCTGCCCCAGAGCCTCCAGGATTGCAAAACTGAGTGCCCGGGAATCCCCGGGTGGAACCAGCCAGCCATTGACCTCCGGAGTCACCCACTCCCGGTTGGAGGGGATGTCAGTCACTACTACCGGCAGTTGACACGCCATAGCCTCCAAAAGCGAAACTGAAGTGCCATCACTGTAAGAACTGCTCACGTATAGGTCAGCTTCATTAAAATAATTGGGCAGCAGGTTATGAGGGACTCTACCGACAAGATATATTGCGTGCCCCAGGTTATGCTCGGCGATGAAGCTCTCCAATTTGGATCTCAGCGAGCCATCGCCCAGCATCAGGAAACGAGTGCCAGACTCCTTTTCCATCACCTGAGCTGCAGCCTTAAGGAACACCTCCACCCCATATATCGGTTCCAGTGAGCGAGTGGTTATCACTATCTTATTGTCTTTCCAGTCAAGCTCATCCCGCAGGTTCAGATCGGATGGGGCGGGATGAAACTGGCTCAAGTCTACTCCCCACGGGAATATAATTATTTTGTCCGCCGGATAGCCGGTCATCTTTATAATCCTGTCCCTAACCGCCAGGCAATCGCAAGCAATCATCTCAGCACGTTTGATGGTAAACTTATTGACCCATCGTGAAAAGAAATTTTTATCAGCCTCAGCCATGATATCAGAACCCCACGACATGAGCAGCAGTGGCTTAAAACCAGCGAGCGCAGTGAAAAAGCCACAGGTCTGAACGGGTCCAGCGTGAACTAAATCAGGCTGAAGCTGGCGTAATACCCGGCGGAATTCCAGAAATAATTTAAGCTTACTCCACCAGCCTAACTTATAGGTTCTATTTCCTGTCCAATCCACCACACAAATACTTGACGGAAGTGAACGTGTCTCAAGAGGAATCGGACTGGTCTCAAAGCGGAGATGCCAGACTTCGTGTGGGGTCTGGGCTAACTTCTCTAGAAACCGATAATCATGTGGGGTATAATCCTGCGAGAAATAAATTACCCTCATGGCCTAAATCTTGTCCCAGGTTATGGGTTCACCCTGAGGAATATCAGCCTTCGCCTTTTTGCCTACAACCAGAGGCATATACTGGGGCGTTATGCCCGTGGCCGGTCGCAAAGGTTCTATCATCTCTGCTGTTATCGTGGTACCAGCCGGGATAGCCACCTTGGTAAAAAGGCTCCGCCGCTGTATGATGACTGTCTCTGTCTCTGCCAGGGTGAGTTGTTTAGTCGGTGACCCCAGAGCCGCTTCCAGCAATCTGATATCTCTTACCATGGCTGTCATTTCGGGAACATCCATGGCGAATGGATGGTCCGGACCTTTCCTCGTTTTGTCAAGAGTAAAATGTTTTTCAATTACACAGCCGCCCAAGGCGACGGCCCCCAGTGGTACAACACTCCCCGGGGTATGGTCAGAATACCCTACCGGAACCTGAAAGGTTTCCCTCAAGGTAACCATAGCCTTAATATTGGCATGCTCAAATGGGGTCGGATAATTGGTGATGCATTGAAGCAGCACGATATCCTGATTGCCAGCAGCCCTTATGGTGTTAACCGCCTCCTCTATCTCCGCCATAGAGCTCGCCCCCGTTCCCAGAAGTACTGGTTTGCTCTGCCTGGCAATATATTCTACAAGGGAAAGGAAGGTTATATCCCCCGACCCTATTTTGAAAGCCGGAACGCCAATCTCGCTAAGAAGGTCCACCGCTTCTTTATCATAGGGCGAGGAAAGGAAGTGAATATCCTTCTGGTGACAGTATTCGGCTATTTCCTTATGCCACTCACGGGGAAACGAAGCTGCAGAATATACATCATAAACTGGCTTATCCCATTTTGCCTGAAATGAGGTTTTAGTCTCAAACCCCTTTTTAGCTACGATCTTGTCTGCCAGAAAGCTCTGAAATTTAGCCGCGTCAGCCCCTACCTCCTTCGCCTGATCCACCAGGTACTTTGCCTGCTCCAGGCTGCCCTCAAAATTGGAGCCGATTTCGGCAATAATATAAGTTGGCTCTCCCTCCCCAACCCATCGTTCCCCGATTTTTATCTTCCTCATTGCACCTCTCCTAGGGCAGATATTCTGAATTTTTAAACCAGGCTATCCCTTCTTTAACACCGAGCAACGGGGTATCAATTATACCCGATATTTTGGCAACACTGAGCGAGATATCCTTCGGTCGAGGTGCTCTTAAACTCGCTTCGGCAATAGATGAAGCCTGGACGAGATTTTTAGCCAGGCCAAAAGCCTGGCTAATCTCTAGTCCGAAATTATATTTGCTGCATCTTTCACTACCAGCTACGTGGTATACACCACTGAGACCTTTGTTATACATTTCTATAATTACTTTTACCAGATTATTCACAAATATTGGCGAGAAGAACGCGTCAGTAAATCCCTTGAGAGGTTCCCCACTTTTTAATTTGGAAATTACCCACTCAGCTAAACTCATATTACGGCTGCTGCTTGGGCTCCACCCATAAAAAGCAGTCCTCACGATAATACTGTCGGGCAGCCAGTGTTGCACCCTCCCTTCACCCTCCAGTTTGGTTCTGGCGTAAACATTGAGCGGGTGCGGGATATCTTCTTCAGTATACATACCTTTCTTACCATCAAAGACGGAGTCTGTGGAAATGTGGATTATTTTAGCCCCTATTTCCTTTGAAGCTAGAGCCACGTTTTCGGTGCCTTCCACATTGGTCATCCGGGCTTCTTCAGCATGGTCTTCACAATAGTCTACATTTATCAGAGCCGCAGTATGAATCACCAGGTCAGACTTTATCCCCTTGAAAGTGGAAATCACCTGCTGTTTATCCCTTATATCCAGAGGCACAAGCTGGCACCCTGAAATCTGATATGGATATGAATTATAGGTAGCAAAAACTTCAAAATCTTTGGCGGTCAAGCTGATAATATTGCTACCCAGAAGTCCACTGCCGCCAGTTATTAGTAATCTTTGCTTCCTCCCCTTCATCATAACGCACAGTTTTAGGTACTTTTTCTTTCGCCAGTTTAAATAAGACCCTTATAAATCCCTCAGAATTTGCTTGAGTTCCCCTTTGGTCATCCATTGACTGTTATTATCACTAGTAAAGGTGAAGGCCTCGGGAAGCGGCTTACCACCTTCAAGGTAGTCCTTATTCCAAAAGGAGTATTCAGGTTCAATAACAAAATAATTGTCAAACTCCTGGGCGTGTGCAGCTTCTTCTTCAGTCAAAAGGATTTCATGGAGTTTCTCTCCGGGGCGTATCCCGATAATCTCCCTTTTAGTCTGAGGGGCAATTACATCGGCTAAATCAGTAATCTTCATGCTGTGGCACTTGGGGATAAAGACTTCACCACCTTGCATCCGGCCAATGCAATCAATAACAAACTGAACCCCCTGCTCCAGAGTTATCCAGAACCTGGTCATTCGCCTATCAGTGATGGTAATAACTCCATTTTCCTTTTGCTGGAGGAAAAGTGGTACTACACTGCCCCGGCTACCGACAACGTTACCGTAGCGGACACAGCTGAACCTAGTTTTCCGCCATCCAGTATAAGCGTTACTTTGAATGAAAAGTTTCTCGGCGGCTAGTTTAGTAGCTCCATACAGGTTAACCGGGTGGACTGCTTTATCAGTGCTGATAGCCATCACCCTTTCAACACCATCATCAATAGCAGCATCAATCAAATTAGCAGTTCCGTTAATATTTGTCTTCACTGCTTCCAGCGGGTTATATTCGCATGTTGGCACCTGCTTTAATGCCGCGGCATGAACCACGATATCAACACCGTCCATAGCCCGGTATACCCGCTCTCTATCCCTGACATCGCCGATGAAAAAACGCAGCCTTGAATCATTGTTGAACTTCTGCCGCATTTGCTGCTGGAGCAGTTCTCCGCGGGAGAATATCCGTATTACTTTGGGATTGCGTTCCCTCAAGGCTATTTCAGTAAACTTTTGCCCAAAAGAGCCGCTACCACCGGTTAGCAATATGACTTTATTCTCAAGATTCATTAGAAGACCTCTTCTCTGTGCCTAATCATAGATAGTCGGTGCGCAAATGTCAATCCTGTTGCCCGCTAAATGCCACAGGGATTAAAATGGCACACTGCCGGCACTAAACCACCTGGCCTTTACTTGCCGTGTCAACCACTTCCTCCGCCTGAGCTCATTCTGCAAGTTTACGAACGCTTTAACATAATATTTTAATCTATGGGCATTATAACCTAGTCCATCGGTATTAGACAATGGATGTTCGCAGATTTGAGAATGATGTGCTTCAGTAGAGTTATAGTGCCAACTTCGGTGCTATCTTTGTATACAATGGAAAGATGGTTAATAGCTTTGGTGAAGCATTATTCCTATCTTTCCAGCAGTTCTCTTTATAGCTATCGTAAAGTGAACGTAACAGACAGCGATAAAGAACTATCCATGCTTAAACCTGAGTTAAATTAGGCACTGTGATAGCCTCTATCTTTAAGGGAACACTTCAAGCCAAGGGGGATTTAAGGAAATATTAAAGCAATTTGGTATCTTTGTGCCAACAGGCGTTTCACTCACCACCATTGAAATGCAGTTTCTCCTCTTAGTTTCCTCATACTTTACCCAAGTTGGTTTCGGTATAATTCCCAATAGGGACCTTTGTTTTTCATGAGCTCCTCATGCGTCCCCTCTTCCTTAATCCGTCCATCTTCTAGTACTATTATTTTATCAGCATTCACTATTGTAGAGAGGCGATGGGCAACAACAATCACGGTATGGTCCTTTGATATTTCGTCGATAGCTTTCTGAACCGCTACCTCAGATATATTATCAAGGGCGTTGGTAGCTTCATCAAAAATTAATATCGCGGGATTTTTTACCATGGCTCGGGCAACCGCAATTCTCTGCCTCTGACCACCGGATAACCTCATACCCTTATCGCCGATAAGGGTATCGTAGCCGTCCGGCATCTCGGTAATAAAACCATAAGCGTCTGCGTATTTGGAAACTCTTTCCACTTCTTTATCAGGATATGCTGAGCGAAAGGTGATATTGTTCCTGATTGTGTCATTAAAGACAAAAGTGTCCTGGCTAACAAAGCCTATTTTATCTAACCATGAGGCCGATTTATACTGCTTGATGTTTAAACCATCAATTTTTACTTCACCCTCGTCAACATCAAATAGACGAAGTAGTAAGTTAATGATTGTAGTTTTTCCCGAACCTGAACGGCCAACAATAGCCGTCGTTTTGCCTTTTTCAAAGGTAACTGAAATGTCTTCCAGAATCTTTGCCCGTCCCTTATAGGTAAAGGTGACATTTTCAAATTCTATTTCAGATTTGAATGAGGTTAATTGTTTCCCCCCATCCTTAATATGAGAGATTTCTTCACCTAGTGTGTGATAAACCGTTTCACAATCCGGGAGTACTTCCATAATCTGCATCGTTGCGTTATTTATACCCCCCATTACTGGGAACAGCCTGAAAACGGCGAAGGCAAAAGTACCAAAAACAGGGATTAAATCACCAAAACTATTAGGGGCTATGATTCTAATCATCATCGCTATTATGCCTATAAAAAGATACAGGATTAGCATAAGGGCAGGGGAGAGGGCTTGTTGCCAGGTACGAAGCCTTATAAAGTGATACCAGTATTTCTTCATAACGTTGCCAAATCTATGTAACCAGTCCTCCTCAGTAACAAATACTTTAATTTGCTTGATGCCACTAATAGCCTCATTAAGGATAACATTACCCTCCCTGAGGGCTTCCATCTGGCTTCTTCCGGCATGATAGGCGACCTTTTCCGCGAGATATCTGGTGAAGAGGTGATACACCAACCCTATTATCAGTACGACTATTGTTCCCTGCCAGGATAATAAAAATAGAAGAAAGAGTACTGAGATGGACAATATTACCTGTGATATCAGTTCCGTAGTGGCGACAATAAGGTTTGAGAAGCGCTGCGGGGCTGATACCGTATTGTAGATTAGCTCTCCCTGTTTATGGTCAATGAAGAACTGATAATCAGCCTTAACAAACTTATTAAAAACTTTGTTCTGAAGTCTCTCTACTAGCCTGGCAGCAAATGTTAACCTGTATCTTATCGACAGTAACTTAACAGCAAATGCTAAAAGGGCAAGGAATAAGAAAAGTATACAATAGGCGATAAATTCATCATCCGTCGGTAACAGGTTTGCCGCTCCCCTGAACAGAGTGAGGATAATATTCCCCTCGCCGAACCCCTCCTCAAAGGCAACATTAAGTATCGGATAAGCAGCAGCTACAGTGCCAGCTTCTAATCCACCGACCAGCAACGACAGAATAAGCAGCAGCAGCACTTGTATTTTATGCTGTTTAAAGAGGAACCATATTACCCTTAACCTATTTGTTCGTTTTTCCATATTACCTTGGGTGATTCATAGGCACCTGGTTATTCGGTGGCGCTTAACTTATCCTGTTAAAGCGTCACTTGATTATACATAGCTTCAGTTAGCAAAACAAGATTTGGGATAAGGCTACATAATATAATGTTAATTGACAAATGACGCATATGCGCATATTATACAGCCAGATGTCAATCATTGCAAGCTAGTAATCTTTTGGTCTTTGTGTCTATTGGCTTGGCTGTACACATAGGTTGTTTTGCTAGTCACAGCCATGTCTTCGCGTGGTCAATAATCGGTTTCCCTTATTTAATCGCTGGCATATTAATGGTTAGCTCTTGGCGGCTTTCAAGCGAGATTCTCTAATATATATAAAAGGAAATTACGGAAACATGTGATGCTTTTCCTGTGGTTCTCATGGCTTGGGATGTGTTTCAACAATCCATACGGAATGAATTTTTTTCTTCTGGGCAAGATATATACTGCCCATTCCTATGTTCTCTAACCATATTACCCCCACTTTAAATAGTGTTAATCGTTACCGAGTAGCACTAGGAAAGCAATCCGTTTGACAAAATAGTGATTTGTAGAATTTGTACGTTCACTTGTACGTACGTTAGTAATACATCTCCGGCCAGTTTGTGATACAATCGCATAAACAGAGTAATCAGCAGGTGAATAGAGTTGAGGAAAAAGACCAGCTGATTCGGTGAATTTTGCTTGTGTCTTCGGGTTAAGTTAGCCTCAAATATTGTAAATATCCCTGGAAATTAACCCCTAAACTTCTAAGCAGCGGGTCGCGGGTCCGAATCTCTCCAGGGACGCCAGAGAAATCTTATTTGAGAAAAGCTATCAAGTCCTGACGGCTGGTTATCCCAGCCGCTGCCCCCAGAAAATCTTTTAATGAGGTGCTCTTGCTTCTCAGCGCTCTCAGCTCAACCCCGATGGGGCTAATGGAAGTTGGCCTGTCGGCATAG
>SDBU01006653.1_pt1 | contig 13519 bp, 9 predicted proteins | sample 2277071 | NCBI WGS metagenome assembly SDBU01 (sample SAMN10397929, study PRJNA504765) | marine sediment metagenome | isolation source: marine sediment core GS08_GC12, 126 cmbsf | place: Arctic Ocean: Gakkel Ridge, Loki's castle | collected 2008
GTTCGGAGCGATGAGGAAAACCGGGCGAAGGGACCGGGGGGAACGATCTCAGCTCCTCGGCGGGGAGGATTGGGATTCGACGTACTGAATCACGCCCCGAATGCGCCGGAACTCCGGCAAGGCCACCAGAAAGCATTCGAACAGGTCCGGGTCGAAATGCAGGCCCTTGTCTTTGGTCATGATGACGATAGCCTCCTCTTCCGGCAGGGCCGGCCTGTAGACGCGGTCGTTCACCAGCGCGTCATACACGTCGGCGATGGCGACCAGGCGGGCACACTCCGGAATGCCGTGCCCGGCCAAGGCACTGGGATAGCCGGACCCATCCCATTTTTCGTGATGGGAGAGCGCGATGTCCCTGGCCACGGCCAGCAGGGGAATGTTCGAGCCGCTGAGGATGCGTGCGCCGATCTCGGAATGAGTCTTCACCACGTCGAACTCCTCGGAGGTGAGTTTGCCCGGCTTGAGGAGGATGCTGTCCGGCACGCCGATCTTGCCGATGTCATGCATAGTGCCGGCCAGTCGAATGGTGTTTACGTCGTCCTGGTTCCAGCCGGCCACCTCGGCCAGCGTAGCGGCGTACAAACCGATCCGGCGGATGTGCGAGCCGGTCTCGTCGTCTCGATACTCCGAGGCGGACATCAGACGGAGGATGATTTCCGCCTCCCTCTTGCGGACCTCAGCGGTGCGCTCTCGAACCTCCTGCTCCAGACGGTGCTCATATTGTCGGCTCTGGAGGGTCAGGCGACGGCGCTCCGTGGCGCAGGCCACCTGGATGATCACCTCGTTCTCATCGAACGGCTTGACGATGTACCCGTACGCGCCAAGCTCCAAGGCGTGAATCGCGGTCTTGCGATCGTCCACGCCGGTGACCATGATGACACCGATCGAATCATCAAACCGTTCTCTTACCAGGGAGAGAAGCTCCAGGCCGCTCTTTCCGGGCATTCGGATATCGCTGACCAGCAATGCGAACTCGTACAGACTCAGGCATCGAAGCGCCTCCTCCGCGGAGGAGGCGGTGCGGCAGACGTACCCCTCGCGTCGAAGCCAGCGGGCCAGGATCTCGCAGATGGACGGCTCGTCGTCAACGATCAGAATGCTGGACGATTTTGGATCATGGCATGCCTCGGGACTTGAAATCGTGAGCTGAGAATTCGCATCAGCCTGTCCCAATCGACCTGGAGACTCACTCATAGCATTATCTCGATTGCGGAATCGGAAAGCAGATCGTTCGGCCATCGCCGATCCGAAATCCGCGCTCATTTGTCGAGCACCTGCCGGACCTTTCGGCCCAGCGCGTCGGGGGAGAACGGCTTCTGTATGAACCCGGTGCCGCGTTTGGGCAGGCCGCTGCGAATGACCACGCTGTCGCTGTAGCCCGACATATAGAGCACGGCCAGAGAAGGATAGTTTTTCTTCAGTCGTTCGTACAGGTCAGGCCCGCTCAGGCCCGGCATGACGACGTCAGTGACCAAGAGCGCGATCTGACGGCCCAGTTGGAGAAACAGATCTTCGGCCTCGGCCGGCGCCGTGGCCGCCAACACCGTATACCCCTGCTTCTGCAGGACGCGCTGGACCAGGCTTCTGACCTCGGCCTGGTCCTCGACCACCAGGATGGTCTCGCTGCCTTGCGGGGCGACCGGCTGGCGTGTCGTGACGGGTGTCTGCACGGGGTCGGGCACTCGCGGGAAATAGATCTTGAAGGTGGAGCCCCTGCCGAGTTCGCTGTAGACCCAGATACTCCCGCCGTGCTGCTTGACGATGCCATAGACGGTGGACAGGCCCAGCCCGGTGCCCTTGCCAGTCTCCTTGGTGGTGAAGAACGGCTCGAAGATGCGCTCCCGGGTGGCTTCGTCCATGCCGCAGCCGCTGTCGCTCACCGAGAGCATGACGTAGGAGCCGGGCATGATTTCATGGTGCCGGTCGGCATACTCCTCGTCCAGAGTCACGTTGGCGGTCTGGATGACCAGCCTTCCCCCCTTGGGCATGGCATCGCGAGCGTTGACGGCGAGGTTCATCAGCACCTGTTCGATCTGGCTTGGGTCGGCGCGGACGTTCTCCAGGCCAACGGACGAACGGAACTCCAGCTTGATGTCCTCTCCGATCAGACGGTGGAGCATCCTGGTGATTTTTCTTATGAGCTCGTTGAGATTGAGGACCATCGCCTCCATGGGCTGATGGCGGCTGAAGGCCAGAAGTTGGCGGGTGAGGATGGCGGCCCGGTCGGCCAGTTCCTGAATCTGACACAGGTCACGGTGCCACCCGGAGCCCTCCTTGGCCTCGGAGAGCAAGAGCATGGTATAGCCGGTGATACCGGTGAGGATGTTGTTGAAGTCGTGGGCAAGGCCGCCGGCCAACCGGCCCACGGCCTCCATCTTTTGGGCCTGCCGCAACTGGGCCTCGAGCGCCCTGTACTCGGTGACATCCAGAATACCCGCGATGGTGCCCTCATAGTTTCCGTCGTCGTCGGTGAGGGGCGATTCCTCCAGGAAGGCGTACGTCTTCGTGCCGTTCTTGCGGAGGAATTCAAATTCGCGCCGGGTCTTTCGGCCTTTCTCGCGGCGTTCCATCTCCTTCTGGTAGATCTCGCGGCCGTGTTCATCCATGAAGGTGAACATGTGCTTTCCCAGCATCTCTTCGACGGAATAGCCCAGCATGGACGCCAGATGAGTATTGGCGAAGGTGGTGTATCCGTTCCGATCCACGGCCCAGACGCCCTCCTGAAGGTTCTCCAGGAACTGCCGATATTTTCTCTCTGTGTCTCGCACGGCCTTCTCGGCCCGCTTGCGCGCGGTGATGTCGTAGTAATGCTCGATTCGACCTCCGGCGTACAGGCCGGATCGGACAGGCTGGCTCCAATGCTCCAGCCATCGTTCCGCCCGGCGGGGTCCGGCGCGTACCTGGCACAGGAAGGTCTCCACGAACGTGTTAGTCTCGTAGCTGGTCAGTAGTGTACGGGCGAAAGCCTCCGGGTCATGGAAAATGTCCTTGATGCAGGTCCGGATGAGGTCACGCTTGTCCTTTCCGATTACGTCCTGCCGGTCCAGACCGAAGTAGCTCTCCAGAGTGCGATTGATCCACACGACGCGGAACTCGGAATCGAGGACGAACAGGCCCATCCTTGAGATGTCCAGAATGTCCTCGATCATGGACCGATATCGTTCCTGGCTTTCTCGAAGCGCCTTGTCGGCCCCGTGGCGCTCCAATGCATAGCGCACTGACCGGAGAAGGGCGCCGTTGTCAAACTGGCCTTTGATCAGATAGTCCTGGGCCCCTTCCTGGAGCGCCTCGACCGCTATCGCGGTATCGTCGAGCCCGGTGAGCACGACGACTGGAGTCTCGGGCGATTCGGCGCGGACCCTTCGCAGCGTGTCCAGACCCTGGCTGTCCGGCAGGGAGAGGTCGAGGAGGATCAGGCCGATGCCGCCGCGGGCGCAGCACTCCAGGCCGGCGGACAGCCGATCCACGGACTCGATCTCTAAGGCTAGTTCCCGGGCGTCGGACAGCATCCGCTCTATCAGACGGACGTCGACCGGGTTGTCCTCGATCAGAAGGAGGCGGACGGTTTCACTTTCCATAGATCTCGCTCGTGACCTCTGCAGGGGATCCACAAAAAAACACAACCTTACGGCCGCGGAGTCCGGCTCTGCGACCTCCCTCGGGGAGGCCGCAGACGCTTCAAAAAGCTCAAGGGTGGAAGGAGCCCGCTGAAACGTAATGAGCAGGCGTCATCCAGGAGCCTGGCCGCCTCCACGGCCCTGCGCTCAAAGCCTGTTCGCACGCGGGCGGTGACGAGGCATGTCAGGTTCATGACCTCGCGCCGGCTCTGTGGTTGCTCCTTCTTTATGTCGAGGCAGACCGGCCGAAGGACACTCACTACGGTCTCGGTGAGATGGGCGCGTTTGTCGCTAAGCAGCTTTTCGAAAAGACAGCGCAGCTCCATCTTCTCTGCGCGCATCGGCTTCCTTCCTCCGCGCAGGAGCCGGTGGCGGAACGCCCTGAGGCGAGGATGAATGCTGACGAAGTATTCGACGACGTCGGGCACTCTCCAGGAAACCCTCAACGCCAGTTGCACTTTGCCTTTGAGGCGCGGGAGTTGCTCACGGCGCCCGTCCTCATGATGCGACGGCATTGTCTGCGCGGTCCGGCGGCTGTCAACCGCAGACCCGGAATCCGCCATCGGAAAGGGACCGAAATGCATGAAGCGTTCCGACACCTCATAACAGGCCGCACGCTGAACGGGCTTTGAGCCGATTCTCGGTTCAGTCATATGTCTGACTAGCGCCGGTCGGCCCAAGCCGCGGTGGGCATCGCTGCGGCCGGCGAACCGCCCTCCGACTCTATGTTTCATCCGGGGCTTGGGGAGTGAGGCTCCGGAGTTGGTAGGCGACGACGTTGAGCCCCGCGTCAAGCCGCATTAGATACGCTCGATAATCAAGGACCGCCTTTCGATCGGATAGGCCCAGGCTCTTTGTCCGGTGGCTCGGCACGCAGACCTCCACCTCGGCCTCCCAGATCTCTGTGTCGAGGTCGCTGACCCTGAGCTTGGTTATGCTGCCCCGACCGGACCCGAGCCGCTTTTGCACGAAGGCGATCACGGCGTCTGCGGCCTCCTGGATAGTCGGGACGGCTTGCGTTCGGACCGCAGGATGCGTCGCAATGGCAACTTCGGGTGTCTCCATGGTCTTCCCCATAGTTGGCCTCCTTCGCCCCGCCAGGGCGTTCTTCCGTTTCCTTCCCGTCGGCCAGTTGCCCAGCGCGCCGTGGCGCAGACTTCACTGGATCGCAGCGGTTCCCTCCTACAAAGATCCATCCGGGCGGGCGGCCCGAACTTGGCGAGAAGCGTCTGCGCCATAGACGTGCGCTTTCGTTGCTCTTTCTCGATTTACGGAGAGCCGTGCTGATTTTCGACAGGGACTTCCCATGTCGCCGCTGGCGGCGGACGCCTTGTGTGCGATACGGGCGAGTCTGCAAAGTGCATGCCGATCGGCCGCGGCGAGCCATGCCGTGGCGGGACACCGCTGATGAAAGGCGTTAGAATCGCCTCTGCGTGAACGCGACGATATAGCCGCCGGACCCTTCCAGGGGCCTCCATATGGAATAGGTTCCTTGATTAAGGGAAGGCCCTCCATAGCAATCGGATGATAGACGAAAGGGAAAGAACGGCGATATTCATAGAGTCCTCTTGGGTCAGCCCGGCTCGATCGTCCGATAACCGCCGGATCCGCAGGATCAACAGCCCAGCGTGCGGAGGCGCTACAGAACCTTTCGGCGGCCTGAGAAGACCTGGTCATGATGCGATGCTCCACAGTCGAAGCGCCCGTTTCTATCGTCTCTTCTCCTGCGGGCGACGATGGAATCGTCCTCGCTTCGGCAGCCAGAGTCCGTATTCCTTTGCCTTGTTGTGCATGGTCTTGTAGTCAATCTGAAGAATTCTGGCAGCTTTGGCCTTGTTCCCGCCGGTGCGTTTGAGGACCTGAACCAGCACCCTTCTTTCCACCTGCCTGACCGTCCGGCGGACCACGTCTTTGAGGGAAGCAGTCCCGTCATATTGGGGGACCAGGTCCGAGTCGGCGGGTCCGACCTCCAGATGAGAGTCAGGTATCCTCAAGTGCTCCGTCTCGATCTGTGTTTCGGCGGTGAGCACGGCCTGGCGGATCACGTTGCGCAGCTCACGGACATTGCCGGGCCATTGGTACTCCAGGAGCCTCTCCAGGGCCGCCGGGGATAGGCCCTTCACTTCCTTCTTCAGTTCGCGATTGGTGAGCGCGATGAAACGTTCGGCCAGATAGACGATGTCCTCGGTGCGCCGGCGCAGCGGCGGAACGCTGATGTTGAACTCGTTCAACCGGTGGTAGAGGTCGCTGCGGAACCCTCTGTTCTTCACCAGTTCGTCGAGGTCCTGGTTGGTGGCGACGACCGTACGCGTATTGATGGCAATTGGCTGGTTGCCTCCGACGCGCCAGATCTGCTTCTCCTGGAGCGCGCGAAGCAGCTTCGGCTGCACGGAGATCGGCAGGTTCGAAATCTCATCCAGGAAGAGAGTTCCACCGTTGGCCACCTCGAACTTGCCCCGCCGGGTCCGGTCGGCCCCGGTGAAAGAGCCTCGCTCGTGGCCGAACAGTTCGCTTTCGATCAGCGACGACGGGATGGAACCGCAGTCCACGGGGACAAACCTCTTGCGAATGCACAAGTTCAACCTGTGGACGGCCTGGGCGATCAGCTCCTTTCCGGAGCCGGTCTCGCCGGTTATCAACACTGTAAAACCCGTGGGAGCCACCAATTTGACCTGGTCGAAAACCCTGCGGATATGCTTCCCCGAACCCATGGACTCTCTGAGAAAGGAGAGATCAGGAGAGCGTCCGCTCCGAGGAGCCTCTCCGCGGCGTTCGTTACAAGGCTGGCCGGATTTCATGTCAGGCGAACATCCCAAGCCAAACGCACCGTCCGACTGAAAGGCACTGGGTCCACGATCGGCTCGACTGCGAATGTCTCAAAACGCCCGGATCGTCGCGCCGTTATCGCCTAGGGCTCGTCAACTCCATCCTCTCTTCAACCTCTCCCGTCGTCACGTCGCAAGGAGGACCGGCATCAATTTATATAACATCCCGGCGCCGTCTTATCGAGGGTAGAGACAGAAGAAATTCAGTTCCATGCACATGTTGCTATGGATTCATTTACCGCGGTGGTCCTGCTTCCTCTGGCTGATCGCTGGGAGACGGTCGCGTCTTTTGGCCGTGAGGAAGGGGAGTTATCCACGAGGGGAAGGACAGGACGCTTTCGTCCGCCACAGGCGGACCACGGCGCTCAAGGGACCGGGACGGCTACGAGTGGGATGCGCAGCAGGATGAGGCCGTGACGCTCATCGGAGGCGGGGCTTTGCACAGGGACGCCTTGTGGCAGGCCTGGAGTCTCTACCCTTCGCACGTTTGCCCGGTCACTTCACGCCACACGCTGTGGACGAAGTGTCTGAGGCCGATGGAGATAGCCCTAGCGTGGTCTCGGGCGCTGGCGCGTTCCACGAATTCCAGGGGCGTCCGGGGGCAAATTGAACGAGAGCCGAGCCCTCTTACTCCAGCGGGGTCTGTGACATGCCGCATCAAGGCCGAACGAGCGCCACGCAGCTCACGCCCTTCCGTAGATCTCCGTCATCTCGCGGAGGCTCCCCTTTATCGCTTCCAGGGAGTGGGTCGAACCCAGGCGCCACTCCCAGTTGCCAAGGGCGACGGAAGGACGATTCATCCGGGCCTGACTGCCGAGCCCCAGGATGTCCTGGACCGGCACGATGGCCATGTCGGCGACCGACATCATCGCGAGCCGGAGCATCTCCCAGGGCACCTCCTCTGCGGCCAGTTCACGCCCAAGATACGTGAACAACCTGTCCTTGATCCCAGGATCCGCCTCGTTCTCGAACCATCCCCTTGCGGTGTTGTTGTCGTGGGTGCCGGTATAGACGACGCAGTGCTTCACATGGTTGTGCGGCACATACGGGTTCTTGGCGAGGTCATCGTTGAACGCGAACAGCAGGACCTTCATACCCGGCAGACCGAAACGCCGCATCAGCTCACGCACGTCCGGCGTAATGACGCCGAGGTCCTCCGCAATAAGAGGCAGGTGCGGCGACTTCTTCAAGAGGGCGTGGAAGAAATCGTCGCCCGGCCCGGCCACCCATTTCCCGTTCATAGCGGTTTTCTCGCCGGCAGGCACCTCCCAGTACGCGCTGAACCCGCGGAAATGGTCAATTCTGACCATGTCGTGAAGCTTCAGACTGTGCTCGATACGGCGGACCCACCAGGAATAGCCGCCCTGCTTCATCACGTCCCAGGCGTACACCGGATCGCCCCACAGTTGACCCGTCTTGCTGAAATAATCGGGCGGGACGCCGGCGACGAAGGTGGGCCTTCTTTCGCCGTCGAGCTTGAACATCTCGGGATGGGTCCACAGGTCAGAGCTTTCGTAGGCGACGTAGATGGCCATGTCGCCCATGATACGAACGTTTCTTTGGCTGCAATACTCCTTCAGCGAGGCCCACTGTCTGAAGAACAGATACTGGAGGAACTTCTCCCTCTCAATTCTCTCTGAGCAAGTGTCTTTCATCTGCCGAAGGGCGTCCTCGTGCCTGTCCCTGACCTGCACGGGCCAGTCTGAGCATGCACCGCCTTCGAATCGCTCCCGCAGGGCGACATAGAGGGCGAAGTCGTCGAGCCACCAGGCGTGCTCGGCGCAGAATTCCCTGTAATCGGCGAGGCCCCTCTGCTTCCGCTTGAATCGCTCAAAGGCCTTGTCGAAGAGACGCTTCTTGTAGCCTGTGACGGCGTCGTAGTCGACCTTGTTCGCCGGCAGGTCGGGCGGCGGCTCGATGTCGCTGCGCTCGATCCAGCCCTCGTCGCGCAACCTCTCGGGACTGATGAGCAGCGTGTTTCCGGCGAACGCGCACGAGCTTCGATAGGGCGAGTTCCCGCTGCCAGTGTCGGTCGGATTGAGCGGAAGAATCTGCCAGAACTTCTGCTTCGCCTCGGCCAGGAAATCAACGAATCTGCGGGCCTCGGGACCCAGGTCGCCGATTCCATAAGCGGACGGCAGCGAGCTGACGTGAAGGAGAACGCCGCTGCCCCTGCTATTCACCGTTTCTCTCCAATGAGCAATACGACTGGAAAACCGGACTGCAAGCCAGCGGTCGCCGGAGAAACGTACATTAGACGAACTTCTGTTCGAGTAAGCCGCCCAGATCGTTGAAGCATTTGCCCCAGTCTGCCGCCGTCGCGTCGCCGGAATCGGCTTTTCCGGCCATGTCCTTGTACACGCGCTTTCCGATGGAGAAATACACGTTCTGGGGCCGCCACAGGGTCAAGTCGAGCGGCAGCTCTTTCAGCACGCGAAGGGCCGCGATGACCTTCTTCATCAGGGAGAGGTCGTCGGGCGATTTGGCGAGACGCTTCATATGCTCGTCAAGCCTCCGGCTTGCGGCAAAGCCCAAGGCGCGCTGGTCCAGCTCCGCCGGCCATCTCTTCAGCTCCTGGGCCAACTTTTCCAGCTTCTGCAGGGCCAGTTCCTTATCCTCCAGAATTCTCCGCAAGTCGGTGTTGAGGACGAACTCCGCGGTCATGGCGAGCGGCTTGGGCAGCGGCATGCGCATCTCGTTCATGGCCTGCATCATGGGGTAGTTTCTCTCGAAAATCTGGCGAAAGAGGACTTCGGCATCCCCCACGGAGGCGGCCGCGATTTCGGACATCACGTTTCGTTGGTCGTCTTTAAACATGTGCCACAACGAGTAGTTGTGCGAGCCGTAGAACTTCTCCATCAGAGAGATCACTTTGGCTACATTGCTGGCCATGAAGGCGTCTTTGATTTCGCGGCTTCGGGTTTCGAAGGGCGTGTCGGCCGACTCGGGTCCCACGGCCCCGGTCACGTTGTGGTTGCCAAGATGAAGGACGGCGAAGTCAATGGCGCTCTCCTCCCAGGTTATGTCGGACCGCAGCCGGGCCTTCCCCAGGGCGAGCCGCTGTCTGCCCATCTCCGTGCGGTCTTCATGGTCGCTCTCCACGGTGTAGCAGTACAATCTCGCACGCTTCGGGTGCTCGCGGAACAGAGACGACACGGCGAAGTGGGCGCCTACCCTGAGAAGATCGAGTTTCTCAGGCTTCACCATGCTCTCGTAGACGCGGGCGCCGTTCTGGAATTGGGGCCGGTTGCCGGGCGCGCTTTCCAGGGCCTTGAGGAGAGCCGGCTCCAGGTCTATGCCGGTCACCTCGTGGGCGAGCTGCGTGGCCCGGGCAGCGTAATGCAAGATCTGCACTGTCTCCAGGCCGGAGATCTCCTCGAAGAACCAGCCGCAACTCGTGTACATGAGCATGGCGTGGCGCTGCAGCTCCAGAAGCTTAAGCAGCCTCACCTTCTCGTCGGGCCCGAGCTCTCTGCCGGCATGCTTGGACAAGAAACGCTCCACGTTGTCCGGCGACCGGTCGAGGATAGCGTGAATATAGTCGTCGCGCGCGGACCAAGGGTCCTTGACGAGGGGGCCGGCCTGCTCCTCGAACATCTGGGCCAGGCCGTCCCTGAGCCGGTCCAGGGCGCCTCTCAGCGGAGCGCGCCAGCGCTGATGCCACTCCGGATGGGCGCCCGAGTGGCATCCGCAGTCGGACTTCCAGCGCTCGACGCCATGAGCGCAGCTCCAGGACGAATTCTCGAGTATTTCCGCCTCATGAGTGGGAGGATGCTTCTCCAGGTATTCGCCGTACACGGTGAGCCTGACATCCTGGGCCGAGTCCACCCGGTGAAGGCAATAAGCCAGCGCCATCTCGCCGAAGCGATGGTGATGTCCGTACGTCTCGCCATCCGCTGCGATGTGTACGAGCTGTGGCTGCTTGCGGTCCGCGGCGAAGACGGACATGAGCCGGTTGGCGAAGGTCTCTCCGTTGCGCAGGAGCCCGCGGAAGGCCACGTCCTCAGAGATGGGGGAGTCGTAGAAGAAGAGCACTATCGTCCTGCCCGACGGAAGCCCGCACAGGTACGGCATCTTCGGATCGATGTCGCCTTTGGCCTGGTCGCGCCAAGCCTCCTCGCCGATCTTGCGGACGCGACGGGCCTGCCGCGGTGCGAGTATGGTGAACTTTATTCCGTTCTCCGCCAGGATGTCCAGCGTCTCAAGGTCCACGGCCGTCTCGGGCAGCCACATCCCCTCCGGGTCTCTGCGGAACCGATGCTGGAAATCCGCGATGCCCCAGCGCACCTGGGTGCGCCTGTCCCTGGTGGAGGCCAGCGGCATGATCATGTGGTTATACACTTGGGCCATGGCGGAGCCGTGGCCGGAGAAGCGTTTTCGGCTCTCGACGTCAGCCCCCAGGATGGCGCCGTACAGCTCCGGCTCGTGCCTTTCCATCCAGGAGAGCAAAGTGGGGCCGATGTTGAAGCTTATTCTCGTGTAGTTGTTCGTGATGTCGATGATGTGCTTCTCGGCGTCGAGGATCCGTGCAGACGAGTTCGGCGCGTAGCACTCCCGAGTTATCCTCTTGTTCCAGTCGTGGTAAGGATACGCCGAATCCTGCCATTCCACTTCCTCGAGCCAGGGATTTTCCCTGGGCGGCTGGTAGAAGTGACCGTGAATGCAAATGTATCGACTCATCGTGCGTTTCCCGCTCCATATAGGTTGAAAGTCAGGTCCTTCACATTGAGGCGACTTCGCGGCTCAATCTTGCCCGGAAGCGAGGAACCGGGACCCGCCCACTCGCGATCGGCGGAGTATGGCATTCTCCGCCCGTGTCCATCGGCAAACTCGTACGTCCCGTTGCCGAGGCAGTGAGCGCCGCCCCTCAACGAGGCGCCCCTTCGTGCTTGAAGATCACGGCGGCGAGCGGGGGCAGAGTCATAGAGAGCGAGTACTGCCTTCCGTGAGAAGGAATCGCAGCGGCCTCCAGTCCGCCCAGATTTCCGTGGCCGCTGCCGTAGTAGTCTGTGGCGTCGCTGTTCAGGACTTCCCGCCAGAAGCCGCCCTCGGGCACGCCCACGCGATAGTCGCGCCGCGGCACGGGCGTGAAGTTGCAGACGATTAGGATCTTCTCCCTTCCTGACCTGTCCTTCCTGAGGAAGCTCAGCACGCTGCTGGCATAGTCCTGGTGATCGATCCATTCGAAGCCCTCGCGGACGAAATCGAGGTCGTGGAGCGCCGGCTCGCCGCGGTAGAGGCGATTGAGGTCGCGCACCCAGCGCTGAAGGCCCTTGTGCGGTTCGTATTCGAGCAGGTGCCACGCCAGGCTGTCCTCGTGGTTCCACTCCCTCCACTGGCCGAACTCGCCGCCCATGAAAAGAAGCTTCTTGCCGGGATGCGTGAACATGTAGCCATACAGGAGCCGCAGGTTGGCGAACTTCTGCCAGTTGTCGCCCGGCATCTTGCCAAGGAGAGAGCCCTTGCCGTGCACCACTTCGTCATGGGAGAGCGGCAGCAGGAAATTCTCCCAGAACGCGTACCATATGCTGAAAGTGACCCTATCGTGATGGTGTTTTCTGTGGACCGGATCCTTGGAGAAGTACTCCAGAGTGTCGTGCATCCAGCCCATGTTCCATTTCATGCCGAAGCCCAGCCCGCCCACGTACACCGGCCGGGAGACCATGGGCCAGGCGGTCGATTCCTCGGCCACGGTCTGCACGTCAGGGAAAGCCTGGTATATCGTCTCGTTCAATTGTTTGAGAAGCGCGATGGCCTCCACGTTCTCCTTGCCCCCGTATTCGTTCGGGATCCATTCTCCGTCTTCTCTCGCGTAGTCGAGATACAGCATGGAGGCGACGGCGTCCACCCTGATGCTGTCCACGTGATACTTGTCCAGCCAGAACAGGGCGCTGCTTATGAGGAAGCTCCGGACCTCGTGCCGGCCGTAGTTGAAGATATAGCTGTTCCACTCTGGATGAAAGCCTTTCTGCGGGTCCTGGTGTTCGTAAAGGTGAGTCCCGTCGAAGTACGCCAGCCCATGTTCGTCGGACGGGAAATGCGACGGCACCCAGTCCAGGATCACGCCGATGCCATTCTGATGAAGGACATCTACCAAGTACATGAAATCCTGGGGGGCGCCATAGCGGCTGGTGGGCGCAAAGTAACCCGCGGTCTGATAACCCCACGATCCGTAGAACGGGTGCTCCATGACGGGCAGGAGCTCCACGTGCGTGAAGCCCATGTGCCTGACGTACTCGGCGAGGCGAGGGGCCAGTTCCCTGTAGGTCAGGTATCGATGATTCTCCTCGACCATCCTTCGCCATGATCCGAGATGGACTTCGTATACGGACATGGGCGAATCGAGCGCGTTGAACCGGCCTCGATTGCGCATCCAGTCCTCATCATGCCACTGGTAATCCAGTGTCCACACTACTGAGGCCGTGCGGGGGGAGATTTCCCACAGCAAGGAGAACGGGTCGCCCTTGTCCGCCCTGTATCCCCGTTCCTTCGAGGCCACGTGATACTTGTACAGGGCGCCGGGTTCGATGCCCGGAAGGAACCCCTCCCAGATTCCCGAGCCGTCCCGTCTGACGAAGAGCCGATGCGCGCTGGGATTCCACCCGTTGAAGTTTCCCACAACTGACACGGACTCTGCATTGGGCGCCCAGACGGCGAAATGCGTGCCGCTGACGCCGTCGACGACCACGGGATGAGCCCCCATCTTCTCATAGAGCCGAAAGTGGTTGCCCTGCTTGAACAGATAGATATCGTGATCCGTGAGCAAAGATGATGTCTTGACATCATTCATATCGGTCCCTTTGCCGACTGCACAACCGCCTGTTGCCAGGGGCCCCGCGTCACTGGAGAGCGGCCCTCAGTGGTCCTCGGGTCCACACGCTCTGTGACCGCTCGCCAACGCTTCGCCCGTGGCGCTCTCAGGCTTTCCGGCTAGCTTATAGCAAGGCCGGCCGGAGGGTCAAGCAGGCAAGGGCCTGGCAGGCCGTTGAAGAAGTGTGGCTCCGCCGCCTGTCTGCGTGCTCCGCACAGGCAGGCCCTCGGCGGAGGAACCGCAATCCGCCGCGGCGGGCGCCACAC
>SDBU01006654.1_pt1 | contig 13519 bp, 11 predicted proteins | sample 2277071 | NCBI WGS metagenome assembly SDBU01 (sample SAMN10397929, study PRJNA504765) | marine sediment metagenome | isolation source: marine sediment core GS08_GC12, 126 cmbsf | place: Arctic Ocean: Gakkel Ridge, Loki's castle | collected 2008
TGGTTCTTCTCCATGTTCTGGTAAACCATACAAGATATAGTGTATATCAGAAAACGGGATTAATGTTTTTTAAGTAACCACATTTTCTAAGGATTTTTAGGATGAAATACTCTTTATCACGATATCCATAAGCCATTCTTTTGAGTACTTTGATTTTGTTGTTAATTCCTTCAGCAATAGAGTTAGTATATCGATACTCAAAAAATGAAAGAATACCATATACATAGCGTTTTACCATTTCATAAAATGGCTGAAAGAATTCTATAATATTATTAGGAATTTGTTTAATCCACGAATGAAGAAATTCCTGTCCTTCAGAAGCATTTTTACATTGAAAAAACAGATCAAATTGTTCTTTCAATAAATAAGCTTCATATAGTGGTTTATTCAATTTCTTGAGTTGTTTAAGAGATTGTTTATCTTTCCGGGTATGATTCTTTTTGTTTTTTAGAAGTACCCAACGTTTTTTTTTGAGAACTTTTTTTTGTTCTTCTGAAGCTTTATTAACCATAGCTCGTCGGAGTTTGTCGATACATTCGTTAAGCTGTTTCTTCAAATGAAAACGGTCGAATACAATAACAGCATGAGGTAAATGCTTTTTAACACTTTTAACATAAGGGTCCCATGTATCCATACAAATGACTTTTATACGTTTGAGCTGCTCTGAAGAAAGTTGATTGAAGAATGATGATAAACTTTTGGAGGTTCGATCTTCGCTGACATACAGTACACCATTACCTTTTGAAATATCATAAACAACCGTAAAATATTTATGATGTTTCTTAAAAGATATTTCATCAACACCGATAACACTCAATTCAGGCAGTTCTGTTTGTTCTTTGAGTTGATTCAATGTTTTTCGGTCTAAACGATAAGCACATTTCCAATCAACATTCATTAATTCAGAAGCGTCCATAATCGTCATACGGTCACACAGTGAAAATAAGAATTCATTGAATCGGTTAGTCTGTTTTTGGTTCTTCTCAACAAATTCAATGTCCTCATAACCACGAAAGGAGCATGGACAATGCAAACGACCTTTGCAGATTATCAGGTAACAGGTTTTACCAAACACAGAGTTATCTCTGACTTTTATTTCTGTTTTCTCACTTATGTTCTCAAACTGACGGCTACATCGAGGACAACGATGTTGACCTGGTTTAATACTGATCCAAATAAGAACCTCAGACTCTGTTTGACGAATCTGATCAATTTGAATTCGTGGAAAACCTAAAAGTTGCTCTATTAATTTAAAATCCATTGGTATTCTCATGAGTTAATTATAATTTTTCTTTTTAATATAATATACTATATATTGGGGTATATACCAAACAATGGATAAGAACCTTAATTTAAGATTCGTTGGTACAGGCGAACCGATGAAACCTGATCTTGGCAATATGATTGGTTTAAACAGAGGTCCAAGTTCAAAAGCAATTTCGCTTTCCGGTGCAGATAGTATTAAAATATTTAACAATATTATGAAAACAAAAAAGAATCCTAGTCCACAGGATCTTGGTCGAAACTCAGCAGAAATCTCCAGAAAGATTAATTCCGGTACAAAAGTTGATTTAATTGCCTAATATTTTTCAGGTTTCCTTATTAAGCTCTTCCACAACACTTTTTATATTTTTTCCCACTCCCACAGGGACAAGGGTCGTTTCTGCCAACTTTGACTTGAGCTTTAACCGGTTTTCTTTTAACTCCGGGAGGTTGTTGCTTTTGCCTTTCGCTTAAACCTTTAAATCCCATCTGGTCGGTATTATCATGCTGCATTTCCATATTGCGGAGCTGTCTTCTCGAAGGTGTTTCCTCAGGGAAAATCTGTGCCTTAAAAGCAAATTCAATAATCTCTTCATTTGTCCTCTTTAACATATCTACAAACATATTATAGCCCTCTTTTTTGTATTCAATCAATGGATCCTTCTGACCGTAAGCTCGTAAGCCTATACCCTCCTTTAACTGGTCCATTTCATAAAGGTGTTCTTTCCACCTTCCATCTATTACCTTTAAAGAGACGAGCCCTTCAAGTCTCCGCATTAATTCCGAACCAAGAATCTCTTCCTTCTTTTCATATAAAATATGTGCAGCATTTTTTAATTTATCTATTAAATCCTCTTGTTTTAATTGAGGAATTTCTTCCGGCGGCAAATCAAGTTTCAGAAGCATAGTTTTTGCCATTTTTACCATTAATCCCTCAATGTCCCAATCTTCAGGATATGTCTTCGGATCAGTGAACTCATCAACAGAATCCTCAATGATTTCATCCATAGTCTGTTGAATTTCGGCTTTAAGGTTTTTACCCATTAGAGCATGTCTTCTTCTGTCATATATCACCTCCCTCTGTTGATTCATAACATCATCATATTCCAGAAGGTGTTTTCGTATATCAAAATTGTGAGTTTCAACTCTTTTTTGTGCTTTTTCTATAGAACGTGATATTAATGGGTGTTGGATTACCTCTCCTTCCTTAGCTCCGAGTTTGTCCATAACGCCGGCTATTCTATCTGAACCGAATAACCGCATAAGGTCATCCTCAAGTGACAGATAAAACCTTGACGAGCCGGGATCACCCTGTCTTCCGCTCCTTCCCTTAAGTTGGAGGTCAATTCTTCTTGCTTCATGTCTTTCCGTTCCGACAATATGAAGACCTCCGGCTTCAACTACTCCCTGACCGAGTTTTATGTCTGTCCCTCTGCCTGCCATATTTGTCGCTATTGTAACTACTCCTGTTCTTCCAGCATTTGTTATAATTCCCGCTTCCTCCTGATGATACTTTGCATTCAGAACAGAATGTCTAACTCCTCTTCTTTTCAGCATTCTGCTCAATGTTTCAGAAACATCAACCGTAATAGTACCTACCAGAACCGGTCTCCCCATGGATACCATTTCTTCAATTTCATTTATAACTGCATTGAACTTTTCTCTTCTTGTCTTATATATACAGTCATCATAATCATTTCTTACCACCGGTTTATTCGTGGGAATAGCCGTAACATCAAGTTTATATATTTCATAAAATTCAGATGCTTCGGTATAAGCTGTTCCGGTCATACCTGATAATTTTTTATAAAGTCTAAAATAATTTTGGAGAGTTATTGTAGCTAATGTTTGTGTTTCTCTTTCGATTCTCACATTTTCCTTCGCTTCCAATGCCTGATGAAGCCCGTCGCTGTATCTTCTGCCCGATAAAATTCTTCCCGTAAACTCATCAACTATCATTACCTTGCCATCGGTTACTACATACTCTACATCCTTTTCAAACAAAGAATAAGCTCTCAAAAGCTGGGAAATATTTTGTATTCTCTCACTTCTTTCACCATATATCTTCTGGAGATTTTCTTTTTGTCTTTCTTTTTCTTCTGCAGAGTAGTTCTCGTTTGATTCGATTATATGAAGCTCTTCTGATAAATCAGGTAGTACAAACATCTCCGGATCGCTCGGTGAAAGGGCTTCTCTTCCTTTTTCAGTAAGATCGATTACATTACTTTTTTCGTCGATACAGAAATACAATTCTTCATCGATTTCATGCATTTTCTTATCACGGAGATAATCATTTTCTACACTTCTCATTAACTTTTTAGTACCAACCTCTTTATATATCTTCATTAGTCTTTTATTTTTAGGCGCCCCGCGATACGATTGGAGTAACTTTCTGCCAACGTCGTAATCCTTATTGTCTTTAAATAATTTCTCAGCCTCAGCAACAATACTATTTACAAGGTGAGCCTGCATCTTTACAAGTTTTTCGACATTGGGCTTAAGCTCATGATATTTATGTGTAGATACGCTTACGGGACCAGAAATAATTAATGGTGTTCTGGCTTCATCTATTAGAACGGAGTCAACCTCATCAACTATAGCATAATAATGCCCTCTTTGAACCATATCTTCAACAGTGACCGACATATTGTCCCTTAGATAATCAAACCCGAATTCATTGTTCGTTCCATAAATTATATCATTTTTATACACTATTTTGCGCTGCTCCGGGTCTATATCATTTAAGATACAACCCACAGAAACTCCGAGTAATTCAAATATTTTCCCCATCCATTCCGAATCCCTCAGTGCCAGATAATCATTAACAGTAACAAGATGAACACCCTTTCCAGTAAGAGCATTTAAATAAAGAGGCATGGTAGCGACCAAAGTTTTACCCTCACCAGTAACCATTTCGGCGATTTTCCCCTGATGAAGAACAATCGCCCCGATTAATTGTACATCAAAAGGTATCATCTCCCAAACAATCTTCTGCTCACAGACCTCCCAGCTTTTCCCCATAAGTCTATTACAAGCTTCTTTTACCAGTGCAAATGCTTCAGGAAGCATTTCATCGAGTATCTCTTTTTCCCTCTCTAAAATCAAATCCTCAAGTTCTTCCTCCGGTAATTCGCTATTTTCCTGTTTGTTTTTCTCTCTTTCTTCTGAGATAAGCCTTTTAAATTCTGCTGTTTTTGCTTTTAATTCTTCATCCGTAAGTAATTTGTATTCCTCATAAAATTTATTTATTTCGCTTACTATCGGATATATTTTTTTAATGTCCCTTTCAGATTTACTGCCGAATATCTTGGTAAAAAATTCGAACATTTATTTGCACCTTAAATATAGTTAATAGTTAATAATTAAGAGTTAGGAGTTAAGAGAAAAAAGTTAATATAGTTAGAAGTTAGGAGGGAGTGGGAAATAAGGATGATTTACGATTATTGACTATTTCCCAATTTTTATTTCTTTCCGCCTTCGGCGGATAACTCCTAACTTCTAATTCTTAACTCCTAACTACATTTAAAGACCATAATACAACCGATCTGCTAACATTGGCGGAAGATTTGCTTTTAAGATTTTATCGGCTGCCTTTTTAATATTATAATTAAGTCTGATATATTCCACCGACAATTCGTTTTCATTAAAAATTACAAAAGACAGTTTTGGATTTCTATCTCTCGGCTGACCAATACTCCCTATGTTTACAATATATTTTTCATTTTTTGAGAAAAAGAACTTATCATTCTTTTTTTGGGGCGAATTATTTTCTGAAAAGATAGCAGGTATATGTGAATGACCAATAAAACAAATATTCCGGTCAAATGCCTGAAACTGAAACTTTGCTTCCCAATTGTTCCATAAATACGACCATTCTTCAGGATTATGCGGGGAAGAATGTACAAATAAAAATCTGTTTTTGTTTAAAGTTAGTGGAAGATTTTTCAAAAAATGAACATATTCATCTTTAAGAACATTTTCCGTCCATTTTGCGGCCTTTGCCGCACTAACATTAAAAATTAATCTAACAGAAGGATTTACAGCAGCGCGGTCATGATTTCCTGCAACTATATACTTTGAAATTCTCTTACAAACTTTTATACATTCGTTCGGATTTGCTCCATATCCCACAATATCGCCAAGTATAATTATCTCTTCAATATCTTTTCTCTTTTTAATATACTTATACGCTTCGGTTAGAGCTTCAAGGTTTGAATGGATATCAGATATTAACGCAAAAGACATTTATACCTATATTTTTTACTTATTTTTCAATGTTTTTACAATCAGACCCCTTCCTTTTTTACATATCCTGCCCTCTTCTTTCAAATCTAGTAAAATGGAATCAAGAATCCCGTTAATAAATTTACCACTTTTATCAGTGCTGAATATTTTGGATATTTCTATGGCTTCATCTATTGAAACTTTTAGAGGTATATCTGAAAAGTATAAAAACTCACATATAGCCTGTCTTAAAATTAATTTATCTATAATAGTAATTCTTTCAAATTTCCAATTCTTGGATTTTTTCTTAATCAGTATATCAAATTCATCCTTATTTTGTACAGTTTTTTTTGCCAGTTCTTCATAAAATTCTTTTCCACCTTCCTCAATCTTGTTTTCCCAGATTGGATCATTCAAAATCTGATTAGTTGTGTTACCAGACATTTCATGTGCATATAGAAACTGCAGCGATCTAAATCTTGCTTTCCTTCTATTCTTCATATAAATATATACTGTTAATCAGAAGCCAGAATAGAAAAATAATAAATATAATGTTTTTACTGGTTTTTTCATTCTTACTTCTTACTTCCGGCTTCTTACTTCTTACTTTTGTCAGTTATTTTTTAGATTCATGAGTATTATAAGCATTTATAATGTCTTTAACCAATTTGTGCCTTATAATATCATCATTATTCAAATATATAAAATCAATCCCATTTATATTTTTTAGTATATCCTGAATTTGAATTAATCCGGAGTTATTCTTGTCATGCAGGTCAACCTGGGTGATATCTCCATTAATGATAGCTTTTGAATTAATACCTATTCTTGTTAAAAACATTTTCATCTGCATAGAAGTTGCATTTTGTGCTTCATCCAATATCAAAAAAGAATTGTCCAGGTTTCTTCCCCTCATATATGCAAGAGGGATAATCTCAATAATTTGCTTTTCAATATATGACTTTAATTTTTCATTTGGGATCATGTCAAACAATGAATCATAAAGCGGTCTTAAGTATGGCTCAACTTTTTCCCTGATGTCACCCGGCAGAAATCCAAGGCTTTCACCAGCTTCAACAGCCGGTCGGGCAAAAATTATCTTTTTTACTGCATTATTTTTTAAATTGGAAAGTGCAAACGCCACTGCAAGATATGTTTTTCCAGTACCCGCAGGGCCTATAACAAATACTAAATCATTTTTCATAACAGAATGAAAATATCTTTTTTGTCCTTCTGTTTTTGGCTTTAAATATCCATTACGTGTAAAAACTATTATAGAATTCAAATCCTCTTTTGTTTTTGATTTCTTATTCCCGGAATTGACCATTCTTATAACAGTCTCAACATCCTTCTTTTGGAGAATCTTGTTTCTGTTTATCAGAAAAATGAGTTCTGTAAAAACGTTTTCAATCTTTTCTACTTCTTCGGGAGTTCCTTCAAATGTTACGTTTTCACCTCTAACTACAACCTTTGAATTGAAACTTTCTTCAATTATTTTCAGATTAGTATCATTTTCCCCGAGCAAAACAAGCGGGTCAACCTCTCTCAATACAATATTTTTTTTACTAACAATGCCCATTTTCTTCATTTTATGTTTCACCATTTGAAGTACGAATTATAGATTTTCGCTTTTATCTATTCGTACTTTGCACCTTGTAATATATTGTAATTTAAACTAAAATAACACAAAAATGTTCATATTATTATTTGAATCAAACCAGGTAGTTAGAATTTAAAAGACAGGCAGCAGCCACGCTAAGACAAATCAAAATGAGAAAACCGGTTTATCGGCATATTCTTTCATTCTAACTTTCGGTTTCCGAATAAATTGGTAGTTCCAATTATTTTATATATAAATAAAAAAAGCTCTTCGTTTCTCTAAAATAAAGAAAAATGAAGAGCTTTTAGATTTTGCAGAACCATTTATCAAGATCAGCGGAGTTGAATCTTTAAATCCTTTTTTACTTAATATCCAATACCGTATGAGGATAAATTAAATTAGGATCACTAATAATCGTGTTATTACTTTCATAAATTTTCTTCCACTGATAAGGGTCATTATAAATTTCAGGTAATCCGGCAATCTTCCTCAAGAAATCACCCCGCGCTACTAAATACTGTCCCTTTTCAACTTTTCTATGTATTTTGAAAATCTGATTCGGAAAGATTAAATCCGGATTTTTAATCTCATTTCTGTTGAAACTGTAAATCCTCATCCATGCATACGGGTCTGAATAGATGTTTGGTTTTCCGGCGATCTTCCATAAATAATCACCCTTGACTACGTCGTAGGTTTCGATTGAAGGTTTAGCCCGTGCCGCTTTATCTTTAAGCTGCCTGTATAAGCCTTGCACTTCTCTCAGACGGGCAGCAATATGTGGAAGTCTTGCCCTTTTATCAGCCGCCATTTCATCCAATCTATTTCCAATCTTCTCAACTTCATCCAACTTTTCATATAATTCCTCAAGTGACAGTCCTAAAAGTCCGGTTATCTGGTTTTTTATATTCTGTAGTTCATTGTAGAATGCATCTATTTGTTCCTGATTATACCCTAACAATCTGTAAATCTCCTCCTTAGTGGCAGCAATTTGATTATCGAGATCGCTCAGTTTGTCTTTTAATTCTGCAATTTCCCCCTCAAGTTTTGAAATTTCACCGTTTGCCGCTCTTTCTCTCTGCTGACACTTCGCCAGTTGTTGATTATATTGCTCAATCGTCAATCTTTCCGCTTGTGCAAATACAGAATTGGTACTGATAGCAAAAACTATGGCAAAACTTAGAAATAGTATTATAAGAAACTTGCTTTTTGCTTTCATTGTTCGCCGACTCCTTATATTGAATTAATAAAAATGTAATTTTCTTAAAAAATATTATTTTACTGCGTCCCTGTCCCTGGTAAGCTTTCCTAATACTTCTTCTTTTGCAGCAATATCTCTTCCAAGCTGGGCTTTTTCTGATTTAAGCTCTTCTATCCTCTGCTCAGCCGCTGTTGCGGCATCGCATGCCTTTTTAAGAGCGCTCATTTGTTCCTGCGAGGCATATCTTGTACAGCCGGTTGATAATAGCCCTGCAAGAAATAAGAGCAAAGTTATTACTCCGATAAATTTCTTAATCTTACTCATCTTTGACATTTCCCTCCTATATACCGTATTTTAAAATATTAATCTTGTTCTTAATAATATTTAAACTTATGCTAATGAAATTCATTAAAAACAGATTTGATAAATTTTAGTGGAAAAAAAATATAATTTCTTTAAAACTCAATATAAACATAATAAAATTAAATATAATTGTCAAGAAAAAAATTAATTGAGTTCTTTTTTTAAATTAATTTTAATTAAGCTCAGCTCTAGTTTTGTAATTCTTCTCTAATAATACGTCGGAGCGAAGTTTCTATATCATGATGAAGTATATTGTTTTTCAATGCTTCATTAATTAAGGTTTGATAACCTCGACCAGCAGCAAGGGTCTTAAAATATGCTACAACATTGGCATCAAGTAATATATTAACTCGTATTTTTTCTTTGGGAATTGATCGACCTCCAAGACGTAATTTAGCACGGGCGATTTGGTCTTTCGTAACTTCAGGAATATCAGACATATTTATGTCTTCTTCACGCGTTGTATTAATATGTTCCCAATCAGTATGTGAATCCTTTGAAATAAATTTTTTGCTCATGTTTGGTTGTCTTTCTCATTGAAATAATACGAATTTCATCATCTCGCTCGGTATGTGCAATAACTACAACTGTACTTTTCAACATTCCAAGTGTGATAAAGCGCTGTTCGCTATAAGTAAATCGGTCATCTTTAAAAGTAAATGTCGCTCCTTCAAACACATATTCCGCATCTACAAAATCAAATCCATGTTTAGCAATGTTTGATTTACGCTTTGCCTCATCCCATTTAAACTTCATTATTTATAATATACACATTATTATGCATATAATCAAGCATAATGTTGTTTTCTTAAATAATTTTGATACCCAGTTCTTTAAGTTGTTGAGCACTAACCTCTGATGGACACTCATCCATCAAAGAAAAAGCGCTGTTTGTTTTAGGAAATGCAATTACTTCTCTAATTGACTTAACTCCGGAAAGTATCATCGCTATTCGGTCAAAACCAAATGCAATCCCGCCATGCGGAGGAGCTCCGTATTCAAAAGCATTAAGCAAGAAACCGAACTTTAATTTTGCTTCTTCATCACCGATATTCAACAATCTGAACATTTTTTCCTGGAGACTTCTGTTATGTATTCTTATACTGCCACCTGCTATTTCACTTCCATTCAAAACAAGGTCATAAGCTTTTGCCCGTACATTTGCAGGGTCTTTATCAAGAATCGGTATATCCTCGTCTTTGGGCGAAGTGAAAGGATGATGCATTGCCTGAAATCTATTCTCTTCTTTATTGAATTCAAAAAGCGGAAAATCTGTTATCCACTCAAAAAAATAATCAGCTTTTTTTGGAAGATTAAATTTCTTAATTACCTCAAGTCTCATACTGCCCATTGCGGTAAAAACAACATCTTTCTTTTCTGCCATCAACATCAATGCATCCCCTTTTTGCACATCGCATTTTTCAATCAGCTTATTAAAAACATCATCCTCAAGATGTTTCTTTATTGACGATGAAACTCCATCTTCTGTTACTTTAATAAAAAAAACACCTTTCGTGTCAAGTGTTCTCGCATACGCCGATAATTCATCCATTTCTTTACGGGAAATTTTAGACAGGTTTTTCAAGTTGATAAAAACTATATTTCCACCCTCATTTACAGCATCCTGAAAAACCGGGAAGGCAGAATTCCCGGCAATTTCTGTAATATCGCCAATCGGTAAATCCCATCTTAGATCAGGTTTATCGGTTCCGTACTTTGACATGGCTTCATAATATGATAATTTTGGGAATGGAGTTTTTACATCTATATTATGAACTTCATCAAATACACGAACCATTAATCCTTCCATAACCGAATAGATATTTTGCTCTTCAACAAACGACATCTCAACATCAATCTGCGTAAATTCCGGCTGCCTGTCTGCCCTTAGATCTTCATCCCTGAAGCATTTCACAATTTGAAAATATTTATCGATTCCGGATACCATCAGGATTTGTTTATAAGTCTGAGGTGACTGGGGAAGAGCATAAAACTTCCCTTTAAAAATTCTACTTGGTACAAGATAATCTCTTGCACCTTCAGGAGTACTTTTCATTAACATCGGAGTCTCGACCTCGATAAATCCTGATTCATCAAAATATTTTCTCACTGCCTGATAAAACCTATGCCTGATAAAAAGGTTCTTCTGCATTGTCGGTCTCCTGAGGTCAAGATACCGATATTTTAATCTTATCTCCTCACTAATATCATCACTGCTTTCATCAATATTAAAAGGAACTGCAAGTGATTTGTTAAATATTTTCAACTCACTGGGAAAAATCTCAATTTCTCCGGTTGGAATTTTTGGATTTATCATATCTGTGCTTCTCTCGATAACGCTTCCTTTAACTCCGATCACACTTTCTCTTTTAAGCTCTCTTGCTTTTTCATAAGTGTTCGGATTTTTTTCAGGGTTGAAAACAACCTGAGTTTTTCCATATCGGTCTCGAAGGTCAATAAAAATCACTCCTCCGTGGTCCCGCAGCGTGTCGATCCATCCCATTAATATGACCTCTTTTCCACTGTCTGATTTACGCAAATCACCACAATTATTGGTTCTTTGCCACCCGTCCAATCTATCCACTTCTAATTCTCCTATATTAAATTATGTTGCTTTTTTTGTTTAAATCTCTATACATATAAATTACTTCTTGTCTTTGTTTCTCTGCGGTTTATCTTTTCCTATAAATTTATTTCAAAACTATAATTTTTTTTATATCAGAAAAATCACCGGCTTTAAATCTGCAAAAGTAAACACCGCTTGAAACGTACTGCCCTTCCTTATCTTTTCCGTTCCAGATTTCAGTATAATAGCCTACAGGTTTTTTCTCGTTTAATAAAGTATTAACTTCCCTCCCAAGTATATCAAATATCTTAATTTCCACCTCTGCTTCCTGTGATACTTGAAACTCTATTGTGGTTGAAATATTGAAGGGATTCGGATAATTCTGTAAAACAGAAAAATCTCCCGGAGTCTCAATAGTTATTTCAATCGAGTTTGAATATTCAAAATGACCGCTGTAATTTATTTTTTTCAAACGATAATAATACGTTCCCGTATTTGTTTCTCTATCTGCAAAATAATAGTTCTTTTCATCTGAAGTTGTTTTATGACCTTGTACATGCCCAACCTTAATAAAGCTCTGATTATCCAGACTTCTTTCAATATCAAATCCAAGATTATTTGTTTGAAAACTCATTGTCCAGTTTAAAATTACAAATCTTCTCGATTGAATTTGAAATTCAAAAGATTTTAGCTCCTGAGAAAAAGGTGATACATACGTATAATTATTATTTGGCGCATCGATAGGATTAAATGACTGTATATCGGCTGAATCGATAACCGAAAAATAATATGCAGCAGATGAACCAAAAGACCCTACAGGAATATCTACATAGTATTCATTATGCTCATTTATATTCCTATTCATAGTTATAATCTGAAATGAACCTCCATTTTGAGAATTCTTATAATGCAAGAATACAGAATTCTCCGGGATTCCACTTGGAGAAACTATTTTTGTAGAAATATGGTATTCGTTATCGATGATTTGCAAATCCGGTTTATTGCTGAATACCGTTCCAAAGTATAATACAGATTTATATGCATCTATGAGACCGTATCCGAAATTATTATCCGGATTATCTGCTCTGTCTGCTGTTTTAATAAAAGCCTCGCGTACCTCTGCCGGAGTCAGGTTCGGATGAGCAGAAAGTATCAATGCTGCAGCACCGGCTGTCAGCGGACAGGAAAACGATGTCCCGTTAACGCTTTCATACTTATCATAATCAAATGAAACGACATTAAATTTCGGTACAACAACTCCGAATCCAAGAGCAACAACATCCGGTTTTATTCGCCCATCGCTTGTAGGTCCCGGAGAACTAAAATATGTTATATTACCAAAAGCATCGACTGCTCCCACAGCAATGACATTCTCACCATCAGCAGGAGTTACTATATGTCCCCACCCTATTCTTTCATTTCCCGCTGAGTTAACAACTATAATACCTTTTTGAACTGCCATTTCTGCTGCAATTGTCGTAATCGCAGTTTTTCCATCAAGTTCTTCGAATTTATAATCCGGTCTATCAACAAACCTTGTCGCATAACCGACCGAACTGCTGACTACATCTACGCCAAGACTATCAAGCCATTCGATTCCTCTGACCCAATTATCCTCTTCTAAAGTACTTTCGGTTGAAGTATCCTCTGTCTTAGCAAGGGCAAACGTCGAGCCGAATGCGGGTCCAATCAGTCCGCCCTCACAAAATCCACCAATAACGGCAAGTGTCCAGCTTCCGTGCTTATGCTCATCAGGCGGTTCTCCGGGTTCATTTGCCGTATTCCCGTCATCATTTATAAAATCCCACTCATTCACGACTATCAAATTTTCAAGACTCTGATGGTTCCGTATATACCCTGCATCTAACATACCGATAAAAACACCATTTCCGACAATACCAAGATCGTGCAAAATCGGAATGTTTATTAAATTATTTTGTGTAAATGAAATGCCATAATCATATTTATAATTATTACCCGTCAGTACCTTAGAAAGCTCAAACTCTTCTGACGGTACCGGATTTCTAATATACCTTTCTACAGGCTTAATTTCCCGAACAAAATGTAAATTTTCAACAGCTTCTTTTTCTCCGTCACTCAGATTAGCACTGACCCCGTTAAGCCACTTTGAAACATTAATAATTTTTATACCCATTGCAGATAATCTATCTATATATTCTGTCCTGACAGGCAGGTCGGATTTATCTATAACCTCAAAATCTTTTCTAACCTTTTTCCTTCTTTTTATTGCTCTCTCAGACAAAAATATTTCACAATTTTTTAAGTTGTTATTTAACTTTTTTAG
>SDBU01006655.1_pt1 | contig 13518 bp, 13 predicted proteins | sample 2277071 | NCBI WGS metagenome assembly SDBU01 (sample SAMN10397929, study PRJNA504765) | marine sediment metagenome | isolation source: marine sediment core GS08_GC12, 126 cmbsf | place: Arctic Ocean: Gakkel Ridge, Loki's castle | collected 2008
AATTCCAATAGTGATTGCAAATAATACCAGGACACTTATGAGCAGAAAGAAGCTGTTCAATAGCCAGTGAGGAAACATATTGGAGTAATTATATATTATCCTCTCGCCGGTGTAATTGGAGATACCCAGGATATTTTCAATCGGGCCTTTCAGATACAAAGCCAAGCTCAAGAGCACAATCGGAATACCTAAGAGAAGAGGAATATATTGAGGTTGGTTTACCCATCTACCCAGAAATCGGGGGAAAGCATGATAAGCAACACTCTCTTGCCGAACAGCAGCTAATACATCACCTGGCCTGGCGCCGCGTGGGCATGTCGTCGAGCAATCATTGCATTGGTAACACAGCCAGACATCCGGATCTGAAAGCAGACGGTCTTTTAATCCCCACTGAACCCAGATCATCTCTTTTCTTGGGAAGGGACGTTCAACGGGTGCTAACTGACAGGTTACGGAACAGGTTGCGCATTGACAGCACAGCTTCACGGGTTCTCCGCCCTGCTCTCGAATGCGATGTATAAAATCTGCATCAGGTTCTATCAAGATTCTTTCAGACATAGTATAACCTCCGGACAATCAAATAAATGTTAAGAAGTAGAATTATAATTTTAATACAATTTCTCATCCAAAATATTAAATGAGCTATATGGTTTATGATTAAGAAGAAACCTGCCCCCAGTGGGAGCAGTGGAAGATACCGGTTTACAAAAACAACCCTATCACTAAAATATAAAAGATACAATTCTTTATGTTAAAATGCAAAGAAAAAATGACTAAATACTAAAACTTATCCACAGATTACACAGATTAAAGAAAAAAATAAAAAATAATACCTGAAAATTGCGATATAAATTAATTAAACATAAAAAATGTCATTGCGAGGAGCGAAGCGACGAAGCAATCCTTAACAGTATTATGGACGGTATTAAATGTCGCCCCTACTTTGTGCCTTTGTGCCTCTGTGCCTCTGTGCCTTTATTTGTGTTCCGTTCAATTATTTCAGGATGTTTTCGCGGAATATTCACGATAAATCGACTCCATTTGCCTTGTTCTGACTCGATTGTAATACTACCACCGTGAGACTGCACAATTTTATCCGCTATAAACAGACCGAGACCGGTTCCTCCTGCTCCTTTTGAAGAGAAAAAAAGACTGAAAGCCTTTTCGCGTGTTTCACGGTCCATCCCGATTCCATTATCTGAAACTTCAAAAGTAACATATTCAGGATTATATTTAAGCTTCACGGTGATTTGATGGTCACACTTTTTTGTATCTGTTCTGCACGCATCGATTGAATTTTCCAACAGATTTAACAATAGAGACCTGATAGCCTGAGAATCTGCTTCAAACTCCATTGTATCAGAAACCATATCACAATTGAAATCAATATTTAGCTTTTTGGCTTTTTCTTCCATTATCCTGCAAACATCCAGTATAAAATCGCCTGCAGAAATAGTCTCCAATGTAAACTCTCTCTCTTTAGCATAGTAAAGGATATTCATGACCAGTGACCTGATGCGGTCCACATTACGAATGGCAATGCTCCATCCCTCATCGATACGCTTTGTGTCATTTCTTTCAAGACCGGAATTGACAAGGTAAATTCCGCCATCGAGACCGTTCAATAGTCCTTTAATAGTATGAGAAATTGACCCTATAAGTAGCCCGATAGAGGTCAGTTTGTCCTGTAGTTGCCTTATATTAGTGATATCAGTACTCATTTCGACGACTTTTTCTATCTCACCGTTAGTATTCCTGATAGGTGCGGTGTTTACAAGAACATTAATTTGCTCCTTACTTTGAGACGTAACAACCTCTTCGCTTGTATGAACTTTACCATCTTGAAAAGTTTGCTGGACTATGCAGGGCAAACATTCCTTGGTGCGGTGTTTATATACCTCGTAACATTTATCACCGTACGATGTGCCAAATGTTTCACGATGCATGCGATTGGCTTGGACAATCCTCAGGTCATGATCCTGTATTGAAATAAAGCAAGGGACTTCTTCGAAAAGTATTCTGTATTTTTTCTGGCTCTCCCGCGATTGATTTTGCTGATTATGAATGTCTGTTATATCTGTGGATAGCTTTATTACAGATGTTATTTCTTTATTTTCATTGAAAATTGGCATAGTATTGACCAGAACCCAGACCTCTTTTCCATCGAGAGTTTTGAACAATTCTTCATTCTGATGTGGCTCACTGTCCCTGAAGGTTCGTTCAACAGGGCAGATTTCACATTTTTCAGGGATATTTTTATAAACCTGATAACAATAAAGTCCTTCGTAATTTCTAAAATTCTTTAGGAATTTTTTATTCGCACTTAAAATCTGGAAATTCCGGTCCTGTACCGTAAGAAAACAGGGTATGGAATCAAAGTATTGTTTATAAATATATTCCATAATAGTACCCTCCCGGGTTTTAATATTCTAAGGATTACTATGCTTTAGGATGAACCAGGTTTAAAAGTCTTCTGACATTGGACAACAAGTTTTTTTCGGAGACCGGTTTATCGAGGTATCCTTCCGGAGGTGGTACTGGGCGGTCGTAAATCAAGCTTCGTAATTCCGGTCGTCCTGTAATGATACAAATTGGGACCGACCTCAATTTTGGGTCATTTCTGAAAGCCTCGAAAACTTCCTTGCCTGATTTACCGGGCATACTAATGTCCAGTGTCATCAAATCGATTTTTTCCCTGCGAGCCAGTTCGATTGCCTCATCCCCGTTGTAAGCTTTAAACACAGTTGCACCATTATCTTGAAGAACAACTGACAGGAAAGTAACCATATCAGGTTCATCATCCGTAACAAGTATGCTGTAACCATCGAGACCGGGTGCATGAGCAGGTACGGGAACTTTCTCAACAGGAACAGCAACCTTCTCTTCAACTACAACTGCATTTGCTACAAGGTTGACAAGCTGTGTAACTTTCATTCCTAATTTATAATGTTTAATAAGGTCGGAAAGACCGTCAACGCAATTATGGCATGAAGTAACTACAATTTCCGCACCTGTAGCTTTAAGCTGGTCGGCTTTAATTTTTGCAGATTTTAACCTTCTGGGAGTATATTCAGACATTGACATCGCTCCCCCGCCGCCAGTACAGCAATAATTCTCATACCGGTTTGGATACATCTCCCGGAAATCAGTAGTTACAAGACTCAGCAATTCACGCGGCTCTTCAACCAAACCGCAGCTTCTGGCGTTATTGCAGGAATCATGAAATGTAACAGGAGTAGTATTTCTGGTCTTATCAACTTTTATACGTCCTTCTTTAATATAATTTAACATAGTAATAACCGAGCTTTCCATTTCAAAATTAATATCTACTGCAGCCCAGTTCTGTCCTTCACAACGTGTTGACCGATAACCGTGACCGCATTCGGAGATAACCAGTTTCCTGCCGCGAAGCTCTTCTACCTTTTCATAGAGACGCCTCGCAACAGCCCCGCCAAGGTCGTCGTCACCGGAAAAAAGACCAAAATTAGTCATGTCCCAACATTCACTCGGCATAGTCCAGTTTTCACCGGCTAGATAAAAAATCTTTGCAGCATCGGCAATCGTACGGGGGTCATACTTGACTTCTCGGGGATTTATGGAATATACGATATTAGCGTCCATCTTATCGATAGGTATAATAGCGTTGGGGTCATTCATTTCTTCTGAAAGTTCTTCGGACATCCATTCAAGTGTATCGATATAATCTTCTTTTAGAACGCCCATCTGATTACCGATTTCCCATTGGTCTTTACTGACATAAGCGACACCTTCAGGCATTATTCCAACAGAAACCAAAAGCCCGCGTGCCATCCTGTTAAAAGTGGCATAATCGACACCCATAGGACAATTAAGGCTGCATCGCCGGCAGTTAGTACATTTGCCGAATATTGTATCTTTCAGTTCTTCAAGTTCTTCGTCGGTATATATGCTCTTTGCCTTAACCCACCATGGTATGACGCGACCTGTCCAGTCGAAATGCCTTTTAAACAGCTTTCTGATTTGGTCTGCCTTATATGCCGGTGCATATGTAACGTCTCCCTCATTTGCTAAAACATAATGACATGAATCGGTGCACATTCCGCAATGCACACAGGCTAATAAAGAACCAGCCATTTGCCGGTTGAGTTTTTTTCCCATTCGTTCAATAACTTTTTCAGCTTTATATGACCTTTTATTTTTACCCATTAGTAACTCCCACAATAGTTTTAAAAATAATCGTTTTCATTATTCTGTATCTTAAGATAAATGTTTCACCGGAAAAACACCGCGATGTCCAAGAGTTTTGCCCAGATAGTACCTTGTAAAAGGATAATAGAGATAATGCGATATTTTACTGAACGGCACATATACAAGGAAGAAAGCAGTCAGGATAAAATACGTCAGCAAGTGCTGTTCACCTGTATCTATCTTGTTGGGTACTGAAAGAAATGCAAAAAAGAACCACGTAGTTAAAAGTATCAATGAAAAAAAATCATCAGGTGAACTGATAGCTCGCATGTAGCGGTTTACGATACGGCGAATAATTCTTATTACACCGACTAAAAAAGCTGCTCCAATTAATAACTGAAAAATAAGTACTAGTATCGAATAATTAAGAAGGTTTGGAACATAGGGTATAATAAATGATAATCCAATTGCCAGCGTTACACCGGTATGAAATATTACAAACTGTATATAAAGAAAAAAATTAGTGCGGGTACTTTCCATCACCCAGGGCATAGCAATATTGCCCCAGGAATATATTATTCCTTTTTTCGAATTTGTATCGCCCAAACCGGTTGCTGCCTGTCGTTCTTTTCCGGCTTTAAAATGGAGCAGCCAGATAATCCGTATAATATAAACGCATGCCATAAACAACAGCGCTGCTTCTTGCAGTGTATGCTCTGAAAAATGTAATAATTCGCTCATCTTTCCTCCTGTACTTTATTCTTTGCTGTCAAATACTCTCGATACGGTTTGTATTCGCGGTTATCCTGCAGAATAATGACTACATCTTTAAGTTTTGTATCACCGGATAAATATTCAATAATAGTCTCGATCATGATTTCCGCACTTTTATTTAATGGAACTCCATAAAAACCTGTTCCCATTGGGGGGAAGGCTATTCCCTTAATGTCTTTTTCATCTGCCTTCTTAAGGGAATTCAGAATTGTTGTACGTAATTTATTTTCCAGGTCTTCCTCCTGAAATTTAGGACCGACAGCGTGGATGATATATTTGACTTTCATTTCTCCTGCTGAAGTTATCACACATTCAGTAGTGTTAAGAGTGCCGAATTGTTTCAATTCTTCCTGAATTGAAGGTCCCCCGCGTATTGAAATAGCATTTCCAAATCCTGCACCCGGTACCAGATCGTTTCGAGCATAGAAGACAAAAGAATCAATCTCAAAATCTGTAATATCTCCCTTAACCAGACGAATTGTACTGTTATTTATCTGTAGATTATCAGGCATCTTTAATCCTCCTTTAATTTAATCAGTGTTCATCGTTAATAGAGCACATATTATGCAGCAATTTTCTAAAACACACAAATATTTTGTTTTTCAAGTCTTATGCTAATTATTTAAGCCAAGTAAATTTATATGTAAATTATAAAAACATCTTTCAATATCTTTTGCATCGAAGGGTAAATCTATATATGCGCATATACCGTCTCGTAAATGTTTTTTAGCTTCTTTGCTGTCAACTGCAAGTATTATTTGTGCACCGTGAACCCGCGGATCGTTGATAAGATAACTTGTAATCTCATCCGTTTTCGATTTGTCCATAGAATCGTCAATTACAATATAATCCGGATGGAAATCTTGAATAACAGTAGCAGTTTCATATCCGCAGCAGGAAAATTTTAGAATATAAAGATCGCTGATATTTTCCACAATAACATGCTTTAAGTCGTCATTATCAGAAATAATAAGCACATTATAAATTGGTTTGTTAATATGTTGATAATAAATACATTTATCACAACTTTCCGCACAGTTAATCTCCTCATAACCGGTTTCTTTTCCTTTACCGGCGAGTAAATAACATCGCTCTGCCTTTACTTTAAAGACCATGCAGTTCCGGCATCCGGTCTGAATATTTCCATCTTTAGCATGATATTCCCAGCAAAAGGAAATTTTCCCTCCTGAAAGCGCATTAATTTCCCCAACAGGAGCTTTCTGCTCGGTAATATAAGGTGTTAAAGTCTCTTTTTTAATTCTGTAGTGTCCACCAGGTGTTCTAATTGCAACAATTTTACCTTTCTTTATCCATTTTAGAACACTATCGGGTGTAACACCGCAAATTTTTGCTGCCTTGCCTGTGGAAATAGTAGAATCATCCATCGTTCAATATCTGTAATTTATGTAATTTATGGATATTATGCGTTTAATTAACTAAATATTTTTCAAAAAATCAAGAAGAATTATGAAAAGGCAAAAAAATAAATTGATTTGAAGGATGTAAGGGTATTTATTTTATGGTTTTATAATCATTAAAAATATCTAAAGCAAAATTATCTGAATGAAAGAATAAGTCAAATACAAGCTTTCTAAAAATACTTGTTTAACTTATAGAATAAAAAAACACCTAAAAAGCTAAATCTATTGCTTAATATTTAATTCAAAATATCCAATAGCTCTTGACAGCAAACGCATTTTAATTTCCGGGTTTATATATTCAATATTTTGTATGGAAAGTTCCTCTGTCTCCTATAGGTAATTTTTCAACAAGTGCAGGGTCACTAAATCTTTCAGGAAGTGAACCAATTTCTGATAATAGGCACGCTGGATAATTTAGATGGAATTGAGTTTCATGTTCAGGACCAACAAGAATTACCGGTGCAACAAAATTACTTGCAAATTTCTTGATTGGTAGATTATCCATTTTCATTTCATAATTTATGTAAGGAATAACAAGTACCTGGAATTCATTTTTTATCATGCATGACTTAAGTTCAAAATTGTGACGGTGCCTCGTGCATAATTTAAAACCTACATCCTCATAGTCTTCAAGATATTTATCGAAATATTCTCTAAGCTTTCTTTCCTCAGATATTAGTTTTTCCTTCATGGCGGAATTCTTTAATTCATCTTTGGATTTTAAGTCAAAAGGAATGTTGTATGTGGTTTCTGAAAAACAGAAAATATTAAATTGAACGTTTTTACTTTTAGCGAGATCAAAAGCTTGTGCAAAAGCCCAATCACCTTGCTTAGAATAGTGTGCAATAAGTCCTATCTGATTTGCCCTTATTGAATTCATAACATTTTGTTCCTTTATATATCATAAAGGGAAGTCAGCTCTTGACTCCCCGTGATTTGAATGGTACAAAAATAGGTTATTTTATTAAGTAGTTGATACCGGTTCTTTGGCTGGCTCTAAAATAATTGAGTGGGAAACGAGATCATGCAGTCCGCCGGTACCTATATCAAGTTTATGATATTCCATAAGCTGCATAAATTGACGTTTACAATTCGAACATGGTGAAGCAACGTATTTAGCGCCCGTTTCTTTGACCTGTTCAAGTTTCTTTTTTCCGGAAACGTTCATCCTAAACTCATGGATTGAATCCATAGCGGATAATCCTCCTCCCCCTCCACAGCACCAGTTTTCGGCTCCATGTGGATGCATTTCTCTGAAATCAGCACATGCAGCTTGCATTATTATCCTTGGTTCCTCGATAATGCCGCAACTTTTTGCAAAATTGCACGGATCATGATACGTAACAGGGTCGGGATTTTTTGATTTATCGAATTTAATTTTACCTTCGGTTACAAGTTGAGCAGTGAACTGGAGAATATTTGATATCTCGTAAGGAAGCTTGCCCCACCAGTTTGTTTTTTCTGCCATAAATTTCATTATTCGATGAGCATGCCCACACTCGCCCATCATTAACACTTTACATTTAAGCCTCTTCGCCTCCTCGATATAAAGCTTATTATCTTCTTTCATCGCATTGTCGTTTCCGGTAAACAGCCCGTAGTTAGCTCCGTCAAAAGCAATTGAACTGAGCGTCCAGTCAGCGCCCACAGCATGAAAGACTTTGGCTATTCCCATTAAGGACTCAGCATTTACGAGGACATCACCCGATGGAGGAACGAGAAAATATTCTGCACCAACTTTGTCAACCGGGATTTTAATCTCAAAACCATGTTCTTCCTCCATCTCCTCTTCTAAAAAACTCGTAGATTCTTTTAAGGCGGCTGGATTTGCACCATCGGTGTTACCTGTTTCAAGGGATTTTTTTACCACTTGCAAAAGGAATGGAGGAGTCTTTCCGACCGAATCTACTATTCCCCTGCCTTTTCGTGTAATTACCGAATTATCGATGCCAAATGGACAAAAAGTAGCACAGCGACGGCAGGCTGTGCATTCGTAGAAATGCTGAACCCATTTATCGATATCTTCTTCCTTAAATTCTTCAGCTCCTACAAGCTTACCAAACAGTTTACCTGATGTAGTACAATATCTTTTATATAACCGCCTGATAAGATCGGACCGCTCAGCGGGATTTAAAGATTTTTCATTTTTTCCGTAATAAACAGGACAAACTTCTGCACATGTTCCACATTTTGCACATATTTCCATATATAAACGCAGAGGGAGTGGTCCTTTATGTTTAATTGCCTTTATACTGTCTAATATTTTCTCTTTTAAATTGTTTGTACTTGTATCTGTATTCATTAGCTCAAACCCTCCTTAATATTGTCTGACTGAAAAAGATTCCACCAAAATGAAGCAGCTTGCTGAAAGGAATATATATTATTAGGAGCTGCGCAAGAAGAAAATGTAGTATAAATATATTGTTATTTGGTGGTGAAAAAGCAGAAAATGTAATTAAATCTGTAAAATAACTTCTTGTTAAATTGAGGTCAAAATGTTCACCGAATCTCATAAAATTTCCAGTAAGTAAAATCCCCAAAACCAACAGAAGCGCAATATAATCACCGGGGGAAGTGATTTCCTTTACCCTTTGTACCGTAATACGACGAAAGAGTAAGTAAAGCGTAAGTATAAATATTAATACTCCTGCTCCTCCACCGGTATTTGCAGACATAGTATCCACCCCTTCAGGAGTAAGACCGATGGCTGCCCATAATTTTGGAAAATCTGTAAACACTCTTATATGCCCAATAAAAATAAGAACTAATAAAACATGAAAAATCCAGGCGCCACACCAGAATATTTTATCGGTCTTAAATAGTCCGGGAAAAAAGAAAGTTTCTTTTAGAACACCTAAAAACGTTCCATTCTTTGATACCGGAAAAAGAGTCATAGCCGGAGCAGGAAGTTTTAACCAGACCTTAAAACGATACAGCATTCCTCCTAAAAAAGCAATAATTGTAATAAACGGTAATATACCAAACGTAAAGTAGGTAATAGCATTCACTGTCTTCCTCCAGATTTTGAAAATATATTTATGTTAGATACAACCTGCAGGTCTTGGAAGTCCTGCCAAAAGATAAGCGCCCCTCACAACCCCGCATGGGAAAAGATTTTCGCAGATTTCTTTACTTGATAATCCGCTGTGCTTGGCAATCTTGACAAGAGGCGGACCTGTGCCATTCTTCAAGTAGTAATCATGCACATAATTAATAACTTTCCAGTGAGCTTCGGTTAATTTTCCTATCTTATTTCTTTCAGCGAGTTCAAGAACTTTTTCACGACTCCACTCTTCAAAATTCACAGGAAAACCATAAGGATCCTGGATGATTTCATCAGATTGCAGTTGTTCTTCTGGTGACATTTTAACCTCCTATATTTTTATGAGGAGTTTTGTAAAAAATGGATTGAGAGATTTGATTTAATTTTTTCCCCCAAAAAGACTTGATCTGAGCTTATTAAAGCATTTCTCGAGTTCCTTAGCACTGAATGGAACACTAATAGTAGCACAAACACCTTCTTGTAATTTTTCAAGTTCAGCTTCACCAGAAGTAGCAAGAATAATCTGAGCTCCATGAATTCTTGGATCTTCTATCAAATGATTGCATATTTCATCAGATTTTTCTTTAGGCATAGATTCATCGATCACGATGAAATCAGGTCTGAAATCCTGTATTATTGTAGCTGTTTCGTATCCACAATCGGAGAATTTTAATATAATGTTTTTACTAATGTCAGACTTAAGTCCTGCAATTAATTTTTCATTTTCCGTTATTAATAAAATATCTAATTCAGGCTTGTTGATATACTTAAAATATTCACATTCATAACAGCTTGATTTACAATAAATTCCATTATGGTCGGTCTTGTTTCCAAGGTCAGCCGTTAGAAAGCATTTTTCAGCTTTTAACTTGAAAACCATACATTCTCTGCATCCCTCTTTCACGTTGCCGTCTGCAGAGTAATATTCCCAGCAATACGAAAATTTTGCTTTCTTATTTTTGTATTTTTTTGGAATGTTCAATTTTTCCGTAACGATATAAGGTTTCAAAGTGTCTTTATTGATCCGGTAATGTCCGCCGGCAGTTCTTTCGGCAGATATTGTGCCTTTGTTTATCCATTTTAAAATAGTATCCCGCGTAACAGAACATAATTTTGAAGCCTGACCGGTAGAAATTATAAACTCTTCCATAAATTAATGAACCTTTATTGTATTTATGCATATTATTGCTTTTATGCATAAAAATATAACCCTTTTTTTGTAAATTGTCAAGTCTTTTCTATATGTAATATTATTTTCTTGTTAATATTTAACAAATAAAATGTTTTTACTGTATGTCGGTTGTGAAACTTATGCAATTTTCTCTGTTAGTGACAACACAAAAAGAGAGCCAAATAACAAAAAAAGATTTGTAGGAGGGTATCGGTGTGAGTTAGCTAATTCTATTTTCGGAACAAACGTTCATACTGCTTTGCAGCGCCACGAAGTATGAAAATAATAGTAACCTGACTCGTCGTTGAATCCGAAGAGGGGCAAACACCGTTTGCCCCTACGTCTCTGAAACTTTGTGCCTCTGTGCCTTTGTCCCTTTATTTATTTTTCACAAGACATATTAAGGCATATATTTTATTGTGTTTTCCATATTAGTTTTTGCTTCGAAAGACTCTTCAATCTCGGTATAAAAGAGAGCGCTTGCGTCAATATCACGTTCATCGATAACCTGAACAAGAGGCTGAACTAAAGGCAGCTTTTCCATCAATGGACCTATATAAAACATAAAGATAAGTATAATCAGGATACACAATATAAGTTTAGCTGCTTTTTTTATTCCCTCGTTTTTTTGCACACTTTCTGTCATAGTTTCATTTTTTGTTTTGTTATCTGTTTGATTCAATATTAAATCTTCGCTGTAATCCCTGGAAATATCAAATAAAAGGCAATATAAGCTATAAGTAATGTCAGAATCAGGTTAAACGATTGTCCAACAATATAGAGTGTAAAAGGCTTTCCTCCGGTAAAGTAACTCTTTAATTCCCTGAAATTGGTGCCGAGACCTATGCTTGTAAATGCAAGACAGAAAAACCAGCCTCTGAAAATACTTGTCATACCCTTAATAGCTCCCTGGTCGATAAGGACATACGCCTTGTCGCTGCCTAAATTCTGATACAACGCAGAGAAGAGGATAGAGGCAATAATGAAACCCAGAACAAATTTAGGAAAACGATACCATATTTCCATAGCGCTTACTTTTTGCCCCGGTATACAGTCTATCTTAGCACACCAGTAAACCGCGACGCAAAAAGCAATGATTCCTATAAGGATATTCTGGATCATTTTGATAGTTGCTGAAACATAAAGCGAGCGCTCACCAAGGAAAGCACCGGCAGCAGCTACGGCGCCTGTAGCATCTATAGTACCGCCCATCCATGCCCCACCAAGTATTTCGCCCATTCCGACAATCTTAATAAATGGCGGCATTAAAATCATCATAAGGGAAGTAAATATCAGTGAAAGTCCCACAGCCAGGGTTAGTTCTTCTTTCTTTGCACGGCAGGCGGCAGCAGTGGCTATTGCTGCAGAAACTCCGCAGACGGAAAATGCGGCGGAAATGGTAATGTTTAATGTTTTGGATGGTATTTTCAGAAACTTTTCACCAAAAATGAAACCGGCAATTAACACAAGAGGTGTGACTCCCCATGCTACAAACAAACCGGGGATTCCTATCGATACTATTTTTCCAAGCAGGATTTCTGCTCCAAGGAGTACCAGACCTGTCTTGATAAAATACTCTGTCTGCACGGCAGGCATTGCCCATTTTGGCGTGCCGACAGTATTGCTGATTATAAGACCGAAAAGAATTGCCCATGCAGCATAACCAATACCGAAATGATTCATCGTAACATTACTTGCAGCAGTATATGCTAATACAGAAATGAAAATAACAAAAACAAAACCAATCATAAATTTTTTAATAGAATGCCCCATAATTTTTATGCCAATCCCAAAAAAAATTGCAAGTACTATCGTAAGACCAATTAAATATGGAATCTGGTTGTATGGTGCTATTTGGGTTTTGGCTTTAGCTTTTACTGTAATGGCATGAGACGAACGCCAGGCGTCAATTGATTTAATTGCTTCGTTATTCAATCTGTTATTCCGGTAACCCTCTGCTGCAGCCGTTTTTTCTGCAGCTTTTGCTGTAGCCAGGGCTGCCTGTTCTTTTTCTTTCTCGGAATTATACTTTATTATTACTTTTTGCTTTGCATCATCCGCATCTTTTTCACTTAAGTAGAATGCTTTCAGGGGATTAGACTCCCATCTGTGTGGTTTATTAGTAAACTTTTTTACAATCTTCCCCAAAGGTGAGCTTGTCGCTTTTAATCCGTTTTTAATGTCAACTGCCTGGTACCATGCTATAGTCTTAAATGGAGTCTTTTCTGATTCTGTTGTTAAAGTGGCATTTGCTGTAGAAATCTGCTCTTCCATCCCAACGGGTCCACGGGGAAAATAAAAAACAATCGATATTACAAGCAGTATAAAACCGAGCCAGATAGCCCAGTAATCTTCTGTCTTCCAAAGATCAGACCACCTGCTGCTAACCGACTCCGATGCAATGGTGTCTTTCAGTTTTTCATCGTTGCTTTTTTCCATAACAATCTCCTTAAAAAGAATAATAGAAATCAAGCTTGATTAATTAAAAATAATTATATAGTCACATGTTATAGTAAAAAAACTTACTCTAACTATTGATTTTTTAAATTTACTGAAATATATAGATATTTAAGGTTTCCCCAAACTATGAAAAAAAACAGCGGTAAGTTGAGTTTATGTGCGTCAAACAAACACAAAATGATATTTCCTAAATAAATTTTTTCAAAAAATATTCAGGATTCTATTAATTTGTGACTACAATTTAATAAATTATTATGTAAGATAAAAGCAAATAATTGTATTATTTAGTCCGAAAACAGACCACTGATTACCATGATTTAAAACTGATTTCACTGATTAAGCTCATCTCCTACATAAGCGTAGCGGCGGGCTTGTCCTGTGGATTTACCCGCCCTTTCTGCTGGCGAAGGTGTTCTTCACCTTCGCCCACGAAAAACAGGAATCCTGTTGAGCGGATTAGCTCTCTGTTGGTGTTGTCACCA
>SDBU01006656.1_pt1 | contig 13518 bp, 17 predicted proteins | sample 2277071 | NCBI WGS metagenome assembly SDBU01 (sample SAMN10397929, study PRJNA504765) | marine sediment metagenome | isolation source: marine sediment core GS08_GC12, 126 cmbsf | place: Arctic Ocean: Gakkel Ridge, Loki's castle | collected 2008
TGATACAAACCTCGTTAGTAGTGGAACTGCGTATTCATGCACCTGCTCAAATGCACCACAAGAGGTCTCACCAAGTTTACTACCTTGAAAGGGGTTCTCCCCCTGCACAACATCCCCTAAGACGAATACGTGGGCTTTACGGATGGGGCGGTGTAGGTTGATGATGGTCATGGTGCTATCCAATAGGACTTCCATTCTATCCTTAGCTATGTCCATACTATAACTTTCTGTAACTTTACACAGGTGTAAATCCGATAAGACAATAGATATGTCTTCCGTATCCCTTTTAGACTTGGCTATCTTGAAGGGTTTAATTCCGAAGTTGGGGTAAGGGCGATACTCAATAACTACTTCGGGTTCTACTTCTTCCATAACTGCATCCTTTGTATTCACTTTTTCCTTAACGGCTTCATCAGGCTTGTTCTTCTTGTCTCTCTTTAAGTTCATTAATCTCTCCCTTTTAATCTAATTGTTTATTGGGATGCATTACCAGTAGGGGGCTGTCAACTGAAAACTCCGCCGTAATCGTAAGGTAAGCCTTACACCTATGACAGTGATATTTATTGGCTACTTTCTTAATCGGCTTCTTACAATACGGACACGATAAATCTTTCAAGTAATCCAATCCCCTAATCTCCCTTAATGGTATATCCAATGGAACGGGCATATTCAAGTATCATATCAACCTTCCACCCTGCCCATATTCTCGTATGACGCAAGCCTACCCTAGCTGCCTGTGGGATGTAACCCATTCTTTCCCAATTCTTTATACCTTCGGGAGTAATGCCCACCAGATTGCTAACCTCAGTTGCATTATACTTCCTATCCATAAACCCCCTTTCTATAACTTGTAGAAGCTATTGTATAAAAAAATCCCGATTATTCTTTACCCCTCACTTTAATTATACAGTATGTTTCTTTATGACGGTGCTCATCTAAGTTTTGCCATTTTCTCTGGGGAGACAAGTTTACCATGATAGTATTCCCAACCTGGGGGGTGGAATTTACCATCAGCGTACATTATCCAATCGTCTGGATGATACTTCATATCGGGGTATCGTTTATAACCAGGGGGGCGACACTTCCCATCAGGATATAACTTTGAACCGACAGAAGGGGAATAATACTTACCATCTAAGCCTAATTTGAAATCTGGTGGATAGTAAACACCATCCCAACCCAATACCCAACTTTTAGGATACTCCTTACCATCCAAGCCTATATTAAACGGGTAATAACCACTGATACCAGCTTGCCCCCCTCCACTTCCACGTGCAGGGGGTGGTACAGGAGCTATTACAATGGTTGGTATGTAAAGAGTTAATGTTAAAGATGATGTAATGGGTATCACCACAACTGGGGTAAGGATGGTGGGGGCATAGGTGGTTAATGTAAGAGATAGAGTAGTGGGAGTTACCGTGACGTTATTGGTGGATTCCAGTAATAAAGCACCACCATGCTCAAATAGTAGAAAGCCTGTGCCATGCTCTAGTTCTAATCTGGCCATTGTTTAATTCCCATCCCACGAACGGTAGGGTACTTCTCCGTGTTGGATAAGCCACTTGTTCCTATCCATTATCTTGCCTAGTCTATCACTATTTGGTCTTCCTGTAAAAACACTACCATAGTGAGGGGCTTCCTTTACTTCAATTTTAGGGGGGTAGGTAGTTAGTATAAGGGCTAGGGTGCTAGGGGTTACTATCGTTCTGATAATGACACTGGGCGCATAAGTGGTCAAAGTCAGAGCTAGTGTAGTAGGCGTTACTGTCTGGTGGTCTGAGGCGGTTACAGTAGGAACGTAGGTCGTAAGTGTTAAAGCCAGGGTAGACGGGGTAACCAACTGGTTAGCCGTAATGGTTACTGTTGGCGCATAAGTAGTTAAGATTAAAGCTAATGTCGCAGGGGTTACTAAAACGGGGTTGCCTTCAAGTAATAAAGAGTCTCCCGTTTCTAATAATAATACATCAGTACCACGTTCTAGTTCCAGCCTTGCCATTATTTAGTCTCTAGTGTCTCTATCCTTGCTCTTAGGGCATCTAACTCCCCCAGATAATCTCTCTTGGGTTGCTCTACTGGCTGAGGTAGAGAGGCTATAAAGGCTAGAAACTCCCCCTCACTAATTTCAATAGCTCTTTTAATATTAAGGTCGTGAGAGTAGCTTTCTACTGTGGTTGTTTTGCCATCTTGGTCAACTCGTTTCCAGTATCTCATTTTATCACCCTTATCCAAATGCTACCCAGTAATAAGTATTTCCATTTAAATTTGCACTATTCCCATAAGATGTGGCATTTCCAACGTAGAAGTTGGTGCTATTCAGAGCAGTCACCGCAAGCCTGCCACCGCTTGATTCGGCTGGTAGTGAATAGGAGATATAGTTCCATCCTGAAACCTCTCTACCCCACTGTGCTCCCCCAGATTGCATTAGTTCAACTAACTTAGGCGTTACACCTAAACCATGAGGTATTGCTCTGTTTACTGAACTATTCCCTGAATAAGAGCCGTTGGCTATTACCGCACCAGCACTAGCGTGAGAATGGAGGGCAGTTTCACTACCATCTGTCAGTGTTTCCAACTCAGCACCAGTCGCCGTAGTATCATTGTGAGATGCTATACTGTGGGCTTTAGGTGTATGGTCTTGAAGATTGGCCACCGTGATTCTTTTACTCTCGGCTGCTGCTGCCTCAGAAACATCTCTGATATAAAGCTCATCGTCACTGGCGGGTGCTACTGCCAGTTCGGTTAGTTCTGATACCTTCTCATCTGCCATATTATTTCTCCTCTAAGCTAAAGTGTAAACTCCAGAAGCGTGGGTTTCTACGGTCAAAGTATTACCAGTTGTCGCCGTGACATCAGCGGGAGCCGAATCAAGTAAGCAATAACAAAGCACATTTCCACCTACTTCATAAATGACTGCGAATCTAGCTACGATTGAACCCCCACTTGCTGTCCATACAGGGTCGGTGCCAATATCAACCTTGACTGTGGTTGTGCCTGAGAAGGCTAATGTAACAGACTTCCCACCAGTATCATAGCCGTTACCATTGGCGTGTTCATTGGATACCCCTGCATAGGTTGTGGAACCTGCTCCAATGTTTGATGTGCTCAAGAATAGTGCCATCTTGAAAGTGTCTGTGCCTACAACAATAGTTCCGTCTTGTATTTTTGTTCTACCCTCATTTGTAAATAACCAACTTCCTGCTCCTGCCATAATTTTACCTCCCTATAATTATTTAATATAATTGTTCTGTATTTCTAATGGGGTAAACGCCCTCGTTCCATAATAAATTCCTATCTATATCTCCACTTACTTTCTAGATGGATATTTTGGATTTCTAAAGGGGTGTAGGCTCGGCTGAAAATCCAAAGTTCTCCTAACGTACCTAAGATGTTGAAATTACCTCCTGCTGGCTGATATGCTCCGATAGTAGTATTGAGCGTAACAGTGCTTTCCAGTTGTGTATCTACATAAGCTGCTGGTGTGTTATCAAGTAGCCCGTTCACAAACAAGGGAATAGTTGATTGATTCCAACTCATCCCATAACAATACCAAGAGCCATAGGCTAAAGTTGTAGTATCACCATTTTTGTCACCACTTGAAGCACTATCTTCCCCCTTTATATCCACCATAACTTTATGAGTGCTTGTGCCAGCAACATCATTGATACCAAAAACGACTGATGTATCATTAGGACCATTATAATCACCAACCATGCTTTGACTTGCACTCTTATCGGACAGTTTTGCCCAAGCAATAATCGTTAAGGCTGGCAGACCTTTGGTGACATTACTAGCAAGGGCTATATAGTCATTCCCATCAAACAATCTCCCATCAGGTCTCCACAATGCTCCTGTAGCTGTGCATAAATGACCGTATGCAGATTTCTCCATAAAACTTGTGCCATCTAATTGCCATAATGGTAAATGCAATACTAAACTTGGGTCTGTTATCACTCGTTCACCCCTGATTTATCCTATTTTCTGAAACTGCCTTCTCTCTTACCATAGAGCATCTGAATATATGGGTTCTCATTTCAATTTGACCTCGCATAGAATAAATTATATGCTTTGGAAATTTCTGGGTCTCGCAATCTCATCTGTTGTCTCATTTTAGTAATCAAAGACCTACCCTTGGGGCTTTCGGCATACCTTAAACCAAGCATCTTTTTAACCCTATCCGCAATCGCCCAATAAGGTTTCATTATTTCTTTAGCTTGAATGTAGGCTTGAGCCATTGGTGGTAGGTTGCTGTCACGCTCTGCTTTTTTGTCAAGGATGTACTGGTAAATCTCACTACCGTATTTAGCCCTAAATTCTTCTATAAACTGGTTGTATTTATCAAATTGAAATAAACCGTACTGGTCTTCAAATTCATTCTCCCCGTATAGCCTGTTCATAAACTCAGAGTAGGCTATATCAACCAAATGCCTATCCTGAATACTACGTGGCTTCTCCAGTGTTTTAAGGACTTCCCTATATTCTGGTTGCTTGTCTATGTGTTCGTAGGTTACACCCAAGCCATAACCAGCTTCAGACATGTGTTCTCTGAATTCACCCCCTGAAATGACCTCATCATTATAGGCTTTTTGTAGATTCCATAATGTTTCTTCATATACCTGTCGGGCTGTATCCTTTTCTCGTTGTCTATTAATAAACCCAACGCTTATTTCATCCCCTCTTGTTACCGTTTGAGCGTCTACATCTTTCCGTAATACACTGATTATGTCAGCCTTGTCTATTCTGGTTTGCTGTAAATCGTTTAGATTATCATAGGGTTGTCCGTATTCCCTGAGTGAAACTTTATCCCTTTGCTCATCTAATAGTTCCCACGGTGACTTAGGGAATGTTCTCATACCAGCGATTTCAGCACCACCAACGGCGAATGATGGGTCTTCCACTACACCCTGTATCCAAATAGGTGTTATCTTATCAGCCATGAAGTTAGCCCAATCTCCTACGTTTTCAAAGGGTTCACCGAAATAATCAGACTGCTCTACTAAGGCTCCGTAAAGAGTAGAAGTCAAAGGTGCTGTTCTAGCATACATGAACCTTAAAAATGGATTATCCCACCTATTAATACCACCCCCACTAAGGGGTTTCACTAAGTTAATCGGGTCTTCTATGGCGGTAGCTGCTACATCATATCCGAACCTCATTAGGGCTACCATTATTCCACCTATTCCAATATGGGAATCCCCGACTTTAATGGTCATAAATCTACCTGAGTTGGGGTTTAAGTTTGGTGTTTGACCCAACGCTTTACACACACCGTAATACATTGATAGACCACCACCAGTTAAAGCAGCTAGTGATTTACGAGCCTCCGCACCTGCCATACCACCCCTCAATGAATCACCCACAAAGGAAAGACCAGCCCTTGTATATCTAGGTGCGAAGAATAAGAAGGCGTTTTCAAAATCCTGCTGAGTTCTGCCTATCGCTAACGCCTCAGTTGACATCACACCCGTCATTCTGTCAATGGTTCTCGCTAAATCCATAGCCTTGGCAGGGATTAAAGCCCCATTAGTATCTAAAGTTTTGCTCCGTAATGCTTGCCACATGTAGTTTCTTGCAGCTTCACCACCACCCGAAAAGGCAGCTTCAGCCCTACCATAAGTCTGTCCGACAAGACCTTTTAATGGTTTACCTGCTACTGGTAATCTTGCCAAACCTCTCTGTAGTGGTAAAAGGGCATTGAAGAACTCAAAGGTAGAACCCGAACCACCGTGAGATATTCTCTCGGCAGCGATAGCCATTGTTTGAGGGTTAGTCATGTATCTATAGAAGTTATCAGGCTTAAAAGCAAACTCCAGGTTTCTGGCTACCATCTTAGTCCATGCTACGGGGTTACGCCCCGCTACTGCCAACCCTTGAATGAACGGTGCTGATAAGTCCATAGCAGCCACTAACATTCTTGAAGTGCCTGATACCATAGCCATATCAGAAAGCCACCTAGTACCATTATCCCCCAGTATCTTTTCAGTCGTCTTAACAACCTCAGTGGGGAATAATTTACTCTTAAACGATGGATGTCTATTAAACTTTGATAATCCCTCACCTATCACTTGTCCAGCTTGCTTATATTTCGCTTCTATCAACTTCTCAGTTTTAGCAAGTTCCGCAAATCTGGCAGGGTCTTTTATAGTCCCACCAGCCTTTTGAAGGATTCTCATAAACATGAGTTCATCCCATTCTTTACCCATTACTTCACGGACTTTATCTTTAGTGGTTTTTCCCAGGGGGTGTATGGCTTTTACAAACCGTTTCTTGGCTACTAGCCTCATATAGTGATTGATAGTAGATGTTACACTTTCAGATATTTCCAGTCCGTGTTCCAGTCGTGAACCTATCCTCTCAGCTTCTTCAACACTTTCTTTCATTGTTTTGTGGGTACGCCCCTTGGAGATAAATGAACCGAACTCAGTCGCCTCAAACTTACCCGTATCAGGATTTACCTTACCCCTGACAATCCTATGTAGAAACTTTTCTTTGGGCATCTTGATACCTTGTTGTTTTGCCATCTTCCAAATATCATCCATGACTTCTATCAAGGTATCGGCATACTTCTCGGCTAGTTTACCCGCCTCACCCTCTACAAACCGATACTTGCTTTTATCTTTAAGTACCCCCTCTAAAACGTCATAGAGATATTGACTCTTACCACTTTTGTCTACTATATTACCTACCACGCCTTTACTATCCATAGCAAGTAACTTAGGTAGCCCACCCCTGTTTAGAAACTTGGCGTGTTCTAAAACCTGTAATCTTGGTACTAAAAGCCTTGTTACACCATCCCTCATACTATTAAGGAATCCTAGTTTAACGAGTTCCATCTTTGCCAGGGTAAGGGCATCCTGGGCAACAAGTTTCTCCCCTGCATTTTTAAGTCCTGATATTCTAATTGCTTCCTTCCGTGTGATAAAAGACCCCTCACCCCCAACCATTTTAACTACTTTGTTTACAATAGGAACTTTCTCCATAGCTTTTGTTAAGCGACCTGCCCTGAATAAAGTGGTATCTAGAAGTTCACTTGATGGCAGAAATCCTTTGTCACCAACACGTAGCATCTTTAGGTTTTTAGCTATTTCCTTACTAACCCTAGAGCCTACACCTAATGCCCTAGCTCCTGCACCAGCCCATGCGAACCAGGGCATCCACCATAAAGGCATGGCAAACTCGGCAGCACCTTTTACATAAGTGGGAGCATCCCACGCCTTGTATTCTCTCCTTTGATGGTCTATCCATGACTCACCTTTCTTCCAAGGTATATCGGGACTGAACGGAGATGTGATAATGGCAGCGAAAGGCAGCTCAAGGTTTTCGTGTATCCAGCTAAATGCCTTACCAACAGGCTCAAGAATCTTGGGTAATACAGGGACCTTTGATATACCCTCACCAATCTTGCCCATAGCCCTTTCAGCCCATTCTTTAGGCTTCTCAATCAGGCTCTCAGCTTCGTATGGTTGCCACTGTTCTGGTGAACGCCGTTGCAACTCCTGTGCTTTCCAAGAGGGGGATGTTATTCCTTGGGGTGCTGACCATATTGTTTGGGGTTGTCCTTGCCCTGTAGGTGCTTTATCCCAGAAGGAAACCTTTGGGGGTGCTCCCATAGATGGATTCCACTCAGAATATCCCTGTGTAGTCCCAAACCAGTCACGCTCACCTATCCCACCACTAGTCCCATTGAAAAAGTCTACTCCTTCACGTTGTCTTTCTCTTAGTAAGGGTTCTAGTTCGTTTATCCTATCTTGTGTGTTTTGTGTTATGCTCTGCCAAAAGTTAGGCATTTGTAACTCCTAAAACTGCTGTGCGCTTCGCCAGTTCTTGCCAAGTTGTAGATTCAGTGGTTGTCTTTCCCACATACGTCTTTGCATTTCACCAAAATCCTGTCCTACGAAATCGGCGTATCCTGCTAGTTTCTGTCTCGTTTGGGCAGAGGTAGCCCTAAACTGTTGGGGGCTGAAGGGTGTTATCTTGGGTGCTCTGCCTGTTATCCCACCAGTGCCGGGGATATATTTACCTGTTAAGCCAGGAACGAACTGTCTCAAGAAATTGGGAACTTCAGTACCAGTAGGTTCTGGGGGTGGCATATAACTACCATAGCCCAGACCTTGAGAAGCACCTATTAAGGATTGCTGTGCTTCGGGTGTCAAGCCCCCAAACCAATCGGGGGTTTGTTTGCCACTTTCCAAAGCATACCCGTAGGACTTAGCCATCCCGTAAACATCCGATGGAGTGCCACCTACGTCTTCTAATCCTTCAACGCCACCCATTAATTGTAGTTGAAATGTACCTATCTGGTCTCTGACCTGATTTAATCGTTGTCTATAGAAATCCTTCTGCCACTCAACATTGGGGTCTCCCCTAGTAGTGTAGTCGGTTTCATCCTTTGTTCTCTTGTCTATAGACGCAAGAGCACTTTCATACTGCTTTTCTGATGCCTGTAGCTCGGTTAGCCCCGTTTCTCCAGCAAGTCGTGGGTCGGGTCTATATGGATTGAAGGTCATTTTTTCTATATCTGTTTTTAACCAGTTTCTTTCAGGGCTACCAGCAAGAGAGCCTAATGTCATTTCCTTTATTTTATCCCAATCTTCTGCTTTCTTTAATTCTGCTTGCCTTGATAAGTCTGCTCCTGACTGACCCCATGAATAAGCGGGGTCGCCTGGTTTTAGTCCAGGTACATAGCCCCCACCAGTCTTTCCCATCCACCTAGAATATGCCTGAGACATATCCCACCTGCCTACGGATAAATCCCTTTGCCTTTGCAGTTCAGCCTCATCCATTTTAAGGGCGTGTGTTATGCCCCATTGCCTTTTTTGTTCTTTGTCCCTTGCGGATAGTTCGCCAGTATCGGTTAAGCCTATAACTTCTATTACATGGCGGTTGCCATCTTTGTCATACATTACAAGAACATCATAGCCACCTTCTTGCTCTATAGCTGTTTCGCCTGCTTCTTCGCCTCCCGTGATAGACTTGAAACCCCACGTTTTTTCATCCTCTGCTAAGGGATAGTTTGTTTCAGGGTCAAATTCACTCCTAACCCATTCAAACCCCTCTGGGGCAGCCCACGTAGGTTGCGCCTTACCTTTTAGTAATTCTCCATAATAAATACTACGCTCTTCTGGGGACATATCTTCTATGTCTTTAGAAGTCGGGGGCAATGTAGCTCTCCATTCATCCCCCAGTGTCACTCGCCGAAATGTTTGCCAGTATTGATTATCTTTCACTCCCGCATAAGGGTCTCTTCCGCCTTGCCTCTGAATGTCTGTCTGGATACTCCTAACAATTTGACTACCCGTTGTGTCACCATAGGTTTCACGTAACCACTTAACAAACTTACTCCACTCTTTAGGAAACATTTTTTATACACTCCTTTATCTCTTGCCTATTTTGGGGGGTGGTATTCAAACCCATAGCAATATTGTAGGCTTGTCTGTGATAGGATGTTAGTCTGGTATCACCCAGAATTCTATCCGCCTCTTCGCCCCCGTATCTAATTGTCAGCCATTGTGAAAATGTTGGTTTAGGCATTATGTAATCACCTCCAATTTACTCATTTCTAAAGCTCTCCATTTTTCTTAACATATCATCCTCAAGTCTATCAGATGCTTCTGGTGATTGAGTTCTAAACCGTTCCTTTACTTCAGGGTCAAGTAACATATATTGTGCAACTGCCTCCTCATCTGACATGGGTTCTTTTCTAAAAGGTTGTTTACCCCTGAACATCGCCTGTGTCTCAATGCGGATAGATTGCATTGTCAATTTTAACTCATCTACGTATGTATCTATAAACGACCTTTCCATACTCACCTCGGCGATAAACTTATTTCATGGCGTGTTGTTATCATCAGATGACGCACTCTAACTTTTCAACCATCTCTCTGTATTCATCTATTGTATCTTGGGTAGGCATAAGATAGCAGTATATAATGATTTGCCTTACAATATTAATATCTTCATCACTATACATTCTCCATCCCCTGTCATTCCTCGCAGGTGATATTAAGCCCTTCTTCTCCCATAACCTAAGAGAAGACGGGGGAATATTAAGCCCCTCACTCACAATTTTAATGGGATACATCATTATACTTCACTCCCCACCTTTTAATTATAACTTATGTTTTTTTCTGACGCTTCTCGTATTCCTCAAGGCTGATTTTACCTTCCAGATACATTTGCCTTAAGCGATACCTACGGCTATACTCAGCACCCTCCTCAAGATGTGACTTATGATATTCCTTGGCGTATTCGGGATGCTTGCGATGCCACTGTTCTCCCTTATCAGGGTGGGTCTTCCTATATTCCCTTTGGTATTCTTTTTGATAAGCCCGTCTGTCACTCTTTACCTTTGGGGGAAATAACATATTAAAGTGAACTCGTACTATATTGAAATCCTCATCATTAAATGGGGCTTCAATATAGCCCTCTCTTTCTAAATACACTATGGCTGGAATAACGTATTGGGCTTGATTCTTGCCAACGGCAATCCACTCAGTAACGGTAAGAATGAATGATGTTTTATCCATTTTACAAACGGCTCTTCAACTTATCTACCCATCCACCTATTGTGGGCATCGGTCATATCCTGGGGCGTAATGCCCTGTGCCACTTTACGTGCTAATTCAAGTTCGGCATTTCTGAGAGCATTTTCAGCCACCCTCTGGCGTTCTGCAATAGCAGCCTTTTCTTCCTCAATTTTCATGAGTCTTTCTATTCTCGCAAGAGACACGGGGGTTATGGATTCGTTTTCAGGCTCTCTCATAGCCAGTATCAGGTATTCAGTTACCTCTGCCTGATAATTCGCAGAGTTATCCATTTCTTGTTGGTGCTGACTCCCGTAATAAGAATACATGCGTCCACTCGGTTGGGATGCCATCATCCTTTGGTAGTGGCTTGCATTATCCATAGCGGTATCAGCCTGTCGTTGAAAATTTTCCGCTTCTCTCAGGTAATAAGCCTTCATATAGGATGGGGATGTGATTGTAGGTGGCATGACCTTAGCGGGGGGTGATGCTAAAGGAGTTGGTTGTATAGGGGTTGGCTTTATATCTGGTAATGGTACGGGTGGTGGAACATTGGGTGACGCACAACTTAGGATACTTACTATTACGAATCCAGCTATGACTATTAATAGGTATACCTTCTTCACTTATTCCTCCTCGGTGTTAATCCCCAACACTTTTTTCTCTGCTTTGCTTAATATCTTTCTGTGTTTGTATTTAGATTCTCCTAATATTTCCCCAGTATGCCGTGCATATATCAACCTAAATGCATCCCACATGGTAACGTCTCCCATATAAGGTCTGGATTCTGCCTGTGCCAATAATTCAAGACAGGCTTCTGCCCATATATCTGCCAGTTTATCCATATCATTTGTTAACTCATGCCTCACTTTACCTTCTCATGCCAATTGTGGGGTACGAAGATTACCACAATGGGAAGTATGTCCCGTTTATATAGAGATTCAAGGGTTTTAGTTATCCACTCAGCATCCTCTTTATTACCCCAACCGTTAGCCAGAACCACATATTCTGTGTCGTTTTCGGGTTCGCCTATCAGGTTTTCACTGATGTAAAGTTGGTACGATTTAATTTTTGCCATTTTTAACTCTCCTTCTCCCAGTCGTATGGACATCCTGGAGCCAGTTCCTCCAATGCTAGTCTAAGGTCTTCGTGACCCTTATCTCCTATCCAGTTCTTTTCGGTCATGTGCTTTGCATACCTGCCATAAAATAGGCTACTCAGAGATATGGGGTAAGATTGAAACTTGTCAAATCCAGCCTTGCCATTCTTGGGGAATAGCCTGGTGGTAACGAGGTCTGTTTTCGTTAAGTACCAGCGACCCCAGTGTTTCTTTCCCGTAGCCCTAGCGTAGAGTTCACTTTGCTTATCACATAAATCAGCATACTCCTTATCCCACGCAAGTCTGTCAGGGGTTTCGGGTATGTCCTCTTTTACCATTCGGGCATACTCTTTCCAGTTAATCATCCCATCTTTATCCACATAAATACTCTTAGGTCGTTTTCTCATTTAATTTCCCCCTTATTATTGCCCAACGGGTGTTACCCAATCCCCATCGGCTAGGATTTTGCCATGTTTACCCCCAGTGTGGTATCGGCAATACTTCTCTTTGGGATTATGAAGTGCGTAATCTTTTGCTGATAAGATGGTAGCCTTGCCCTGAATACCTATGTCGGTGTTTGCCGTTACATCAAGGGTTATGTATATATTAGCAAGCCACATGGTAGGAGTGCCACCATAACCAGTCTTTGAAGTGGCTGTTTTTTGGAGTCCTATCCAGAGCATCCCATCACCTATACCCTTGGCTATCTCGTCAATATCCTTACTGTGTTTGTAGAAGTCCTCTGTGCGTCTCAGATAGTCATAGATGGTGCAAGCACCTGGGGTAACAACATCCTTCATTTCAAAGTCATCTTGTCTAGCTGGGTGAAATCTACCCTTGGCTTGCATTTCCCTTAAGACGGGGAAGTCCTCTATCCTGAGCCTTAATCTTCCCTCTGAGAACTCATTGTAGAAATAATACACATCCATACTGGTAGATAGTAGAACATCTTCTGCCAATTCCAAGAATAACGCTGTCTTGCCTGAGTCCTTGAAGCCAGCCACAACGCATACTGACGCATGGGGTAGGAGTATCTGCGTATGCAGGTCAAGTGGTAACTTGGCGGGTATCCAGTATTCTTGCTCAGTGCTTGATAGGTCGGTTTCCCTATAACTCCGATTGATAAACTTTATGAGGTTAGGATTCCTCTGGTTAACAATAATGCTTTCGTTTGGGGGTGTTCGCCTGCGGAGTATTATCTTCTGAAAATTCTTATCTTTGTAAGATGTCTCCAAAATGTCTCCAAGGTCTCTTTTGTCAACCCATGTCCCCCTGTTTTCACTCATGTAAGCATCTAACCGCTTTGCTAAGGTTGCAGAATCCCCCTCATTTTTGTCTCCAGTTTGTCCCCCGTTTTGTCTCCAATCAGTTTCACGAAGACTGTTTTCAGAACATACGTTTTTAGAAGGGTCTTTATATACACCAATAGTATTAATAGAATCCTTACTGGCGATACTTTTCACACACTTATCAACAAGTCCATGCGGGAAGGGTGGTGTGCAGTTATCAGCAAAGGTATAGAGTATAGTTTTAACTATGTCAGGCTGGTGCTTGTTTAATAGGTATCCCGCTAGTTTGGCGCAAGTACGGTCTCTTCCCCCTTCTGATACACCTTCCATATCTCCTACTATCCAATCTTCCTCATTGACACGTTGCCCTGGTTGTCTTTCCTTGGTTTCTGGTATAACAATACCAACATCGGCAAGGCTATTAACCATATACGGTGAAATAAAGGATTCATTTAGCCATCGGTAGGTATTTCCGTTTTGGTGTATGCTAGGTGGTGCTATCACGTAGTTACCCTCGCACCTTACCTCTCCCTCTCCATACGTATCGGGTAATATCTGTGATTTAGGCGGGTCTTTTACCCACAAGTATATCTGGTATCCCTTGCCTGTT
>SDBU01006657.1_pt1 | contig 13516 bp, 13 predicted proteins | sample 2277071 | NCBI WGS metagenome assembly SDBU01 (sample SAMN10397929, study PRJNA504765) | marine sediment metagenome | isolation source: marine sediment core GS08_GC12, 126 cmbsf | place: Arctic Ocean: Gakkel Ridge, Loki's castle | collected 2008
TGGCGTTTGTACCCAAATCACGCTTGGGTAAAATGTGAGTTAAAAGTTGAAAATAAACTAAAAATTGACTTGCGATTGTATTTAAATTGGAATATTGAAGTATTGTCTCTATTTTCATTTTCATTAATACTAAGCAAGGCATATCGTATCGCAGGATTAGATTATAAAGGAAGCCATAAAAATACTCACACAGATAATAATATATGGCAAGGAGAATCTCATATACATATATGGACAGAAAGGTGTAGAGATACATGGGCTTTTAATCCTGAAAATATTAACAATGGGAAAATTGAAGAAACTTTTAGAATATTTTGTAACAAATACAATATTGATTTTAAAGGAAGATTTTATAGTCTGCCAAATAAACAAGAATCCTTATTCAAGGAGATATAATAATGGAATGTAAAGAAGTTATAGAAGAATATATATCTGGATTAAAAGAAGGATTTAAATGTATCTCTACTGAAAAAAGGTTAAGGATTATTACACCATATCTTTATCCAGATAATGACCTTATAGAAATATTCATAGAAGAACTTAGTAATAATCGATTAAAAATAACAGACTTAGGAGAAACTTTTAGACATCTTCATTCTCAAGGATTTGATGTTTATTCTTCACCCAAAAGGAAATTTCTTGTGGAAACCATTGCTAGCAGATTAAATGTGAAAATTTCAGATGGAAATCTTGTTAGTATTACAGAAACAGATAAAATTTTTGACGCTGTATTCGATATTATAACAGCTTCTCGTGGGATTTCTGATCTTATTTATACTTCTAAGACTTATGAACCTGGTGCCTTTTTCGACGAAGTAAAAGATTTTCTTGTAGAAAACGAATTTAAAGTTGAATCGAAGGTAAAAATAAGAGGACTTTCTAATAAAAATTACACAGTAGATTTCAAAATTCTAAACGGAAAAGTGTCATATCTTCAAACATTATCCCCAAAAAATATTTGGGGAGTCAAAGGTAAAGTTGATGCCACAGTAAGAATGTGGTTAGATTTTAACGAAGAGTACAAAAAAATATGTTTATTAAATGATATCGATTTTTTATGGAAAGAACCCGACCTTAATATTCTCAATAGAGTTTCCGACATCAAGTTATGGAGTAAAAAAGAAGATTTAATTTCCATTTTAAAGGAATGAAATATAATTATGAGTAAATGTTTTATACTTGGAGCTGGATTTTCAAAAGCTGTTGCTAATCTTCCTTTAATGTCTGAATTGACAAAAAAATTCTGGGAAGTTTTAGAAAATGAAAAAACTTTAGGTCATAGAAATAGGGTAATTTTGGGAGAAAGAATAAAGAATTATTTTTGGGATTTAGAAAAAGAATTTTTCGTAAATCCTTGTGTAGATGTAAAAAATGGAGAAAAATGGCATAGTTGTAATTACGAAAAAAATCTTGAACAAATTATATCTTTTATAGACCTTAATTTATCAGGTGAAATAAACGCAACATTGGTAACTAAAAATGGAAAAACTCAAAGTTTTTCAAAACGTAATCTTTTTTGGAATTATACAGATTTAGATGAACTAAGATTATGTATTCAAACCTATATTTACTTGGCTTTAATAGAACCAAAGATAAATAAAAACTTGCTTAAATTATTTATTAATCATTTATCTAAAGGAGATAATATAATTACTTTTAATTATGATTTGGTTCTTGAACGGGCACTCTACGAAGACAATTACTGGCACCCTAAAGACGGTTATGGTATTATATTTAATAATTTTCCAGCAATAACGAAACAAGACAATTTAAAATCCATTATACATATTTATAAATTACATGGCTCATTAAATTGGCAATCCGATACTATTTTAGGACTTGATAAATATAACAATATAAAAATTAATTCTTTCTATGATGATAATACTCCAATCTTCCCGGGCTATCTTCAAGATGAAAAAAACAATCCATTTATTTATGAGGGGAAACATTCAGGAATATGGATATTGCCATCATTTATTAAACAATTTGATATTCCACAACTTTTGCAAATTTGGGAGAAAGCTGGACAGGCAATAAATAATGCGGATGAAATTATTGTTATAGGATATAGTCTTCCAAAAGAAGATTCAGCCGCAGGCTTATTATTAGGAACAAATCAAATATCAGATAAAAAATTAATAATTATTGATCCAAATGAGGATGAATTATTTGGCAGATATTTATCAATTACAAGAAATCCAGAACCCATTACTTTTAAAAGTTTAGAGGAATATTTGAAAAATTTTTAGTTGAAATGATTAGACTAATATTTCTAAGCCAAAATACTTATTTCTTTCCAATATGCTTAGAAAATCATATATCTTCCTACGGCACTTTTAGCAAAAGTTATCGCACCCGAATATCATCATCTTTCAAAATTCAACTATATTTGAAAATAATTGAAACATAGATTGAAGTTCAACAACCCCCTTAATCCCCTTTCTGAATCCGACTCAGTCGGACAGTACTTCCGCCGAAGGCGGATTCAGAAAAAGGGGGAATTTAAAATCCTCTTCTCCCCACCTCCGTGCCTATGCGGTTAAATTATCTTAATTCGTAAATCGTAATTCGTACTTCAAAAAGTTCTTGACTTTACAAATAAAATTCGTTATATTAATAACTAGTTATTTATAACAATAACATTTTCAGAGGGCAGCATATTATGAAAATATCTGATTTTAATTATCTTAATCTGTGTAATCCGTGGTTCAAAAATATTTTCCCTGCCTGCCCTGTGGGTGTTCTCTGTAGTTTCTTTATTTAAATTTTTAACAATACTCAGAAAAAAAATTGAAAAAAATAAAATTTGAAAAAATCATAATCCCTTTAATAACAATAATTAATTTCATATTCAACGTCCGTAAAAAAGATAAAATCGTATAAAAATTCAAAATTTTGATAGATTTTTCTCCCGAAATCAGACAAAATTCGCTCGAAAAGAGACAAAATTCGCCCAAAATGATAAAATATTCTCTCAAAATACGTTGATTTTGATAAAAAAATTAAATGAAAAAATCCCCAATCCGCCAAAATGAAATGATTATTCTGATAGATTTATCCATTTTTGGTTAATATTTAAAACTTCTGGGCAAAATAGGAAAAACAAAATTTATGAATAAATCAAATTTAAAAATATCTTTGCAAAATTCAAAAAATATAATTACATTTTGTCTATGAAAACACGTATTATTTTTTTATTAGTTATTAGTTTACTTCTTATGCCGAACTTATCTGGAAAAGTTTCCGCAAAGACAAGAGGATTAGCTTCTTTAAGAGTAGGAGTTGGCGGAAGAGCCGTCGGAATGGGAGAAGCTTTCTCCGCTGTTTCTAAAGGTGCAATTTCAACTTACTGGAATCCTGCCGGGCTTGTCGAAACAAAAGGAAATGAGCTAATTACTGCTCATAACAGGTGGATTTTCGATGTAAATTCTGAATTTATTTCTTTTGCCTGGAAAAGAGGTGAATATGCTCTTGGATTAAGTTTCAATTACACCGATGTAGGCAATATCGAAGCAAGAACATTCAGAAATGAAAAAGAACCGATTGGACTTTTCAGTGCTAACGATGTTATTTTTGGCATATCATTGGCGAAAAAGGTTAGGAACGACCTGGATATAGGTATTACTTTAAAATATCTATATGAAAAGATTTATATGGAAAGTGCATCGGGAATCGCCTTTGATTTTGGCGCCAAATATCATTTGCCCGAATATAATTTAATCACAAGCTTTGTGATTAGAAATTTGGGCACTATGAACGAGATGCGGAATAAGAAAGTGTCCCTGCCGGTTACATACAGAGCAGGGGTAATGTATGATATTTCCGGATTTTTTAATAAAAGTGATTTCATATTTCTTTCTTCGGACTATGAAGCTGCACCGGATTATAATAATCATATAATGTTTGGAACTGAAGTAAAAATTAGAAATGATTTGGCATTAAGGTTCGGTTATCAAAATGGATATAGTGAAAGAAACTTCTGCGGAGGAATAGGTATAAGTTTAAGTTTTCTTAGAGTCGATTACGGATTTACACCATTTTCATCAGAATTCGGGAATACCCATAGATTTTCACTGAAGTTTAATTGGTAAATAAAGAAAGGCACAAAGTAAATGAAAGAAGGCACAGAGGCACAAAGGGTAAAAACATAAGCTTTGTTTAAAAAAGATGATAAATAATGAAAACGTACAGAGATTTAATAGTTTGGCAAAAATCCATACATTTTGTTAGTAAGGTTTATCAAATATCTAAAACTTTTCCTAAAGAAGAAATTTATGGATTGACCTCTCAAATGAGGCGTTCTGCTATATCTATTCCCAGCAATATTGCAGAAGGTTACGGCAGGAAATCGACTGATGACTATCTTCGTTTTTTACAAATTGCAATTAGTTCACTCTACGAAATACAAACACAGTTAGAGATTTCTATAAATCTAAAATATTTATCTAAGAATAACTATGAAAAAGTATATGAATTAAGCAGAGAAATAGAACGAATGCTCAGTAGTTTAATTAGGAAAATAAAATAGAGAACAAGGCATATAAAAACATTTCTAATTTTGTGCCTCTGTGCCTTCTTTCATTTACTCTGTGCCTTTCTTTACTTTTTCTGCCACTTCAATTTCTCTAATCATCTCTTCGTGTATAAGACCATTGGACGCGAGTGTATTATTCCCGAATATCGAATGTTCACTGCCTTTAAAATCCGTAACAATACCGCCTGCCTCTTTAATTATAAGTTTTCCTGCTGCCATATCCCACGGTTTTAAATCAAGCTCAAAAAAACCGTCCACCCTTCCGGAGGCTAAATAACATAAGTCAATCGCAGCAGCGCCGGCTCTTCTTACTGCTTGTGCTTTAGAAAGCATGTGATTAAAAAGTTTTATACTTCTTTCGGTAATTATATATGGAAAACCCGAGGCAAGAAGACTTCGTTTCAGAAGTTTAATATTCGATACGGAAATTCTTTCGCCGTTCAAAAATGCTCCTTCTCCTCTAACGGCATGAAAAAGCTCATTTCTTGTCGGGTCTAAAACAACACCGATTTCAAGTTGTTCGTTTTTTTCCAGAGCAATTGAAACAGCGAATATCGGATAGTCGTGCGAATAATTTGTCGTCCCGTCCAATGGGTCAACATACCATGTGTTTTCTTTTCTCTTATTATCAGATTTTGATTCTTCGGCTATAATCTGATGTGACGGGTATTTTTCACTTAAGATTTTTATAATGTTATCTTCGGATTTTCTATCCACTTCAGTTACAAGATTGATTTTTCCTTTATAGCCGATACTTTTTTCTTTACCGATATATGACAATTGAATTTTCGCTGATTCTCTTGCAGCATACACAGCAGTCTCTAAATATTCATTAACCATAGGTTACCTTTTTTAGTTATTAGCTATTAATTTCTTTCCTATTCCCTACATTCCCTCAGTACTTTCTTTCATTTACTTTGTGCCTTTGTGCCTTTGTGCCTCTGTGCCTTCTTTCATTCCCTTTGTCCCTCTCCTAAGGTTTTATAACTGCTTTTAAAACATTATCTTCATAATTTACAACCATTTTAAAGGCTTCTTCGGTTTTTTCCAAAGCGAATCTGTGAGTGATGAAAGGTTTAATGTCGAATTTATCTTTTTTTATCAATTGAACTGCCCTTCTGTATGAATGTCTCGATTTGGTTATCACTTTTATATTAATTCCCATTTTTCTTGTTATCTCTGTATCCCATTGTATAATGCTCAGGGGAATTATTCCGACAAAAGTAAAAGTTCCGCAGCGTTTGATTGAATTAATAGTCTGTTGAGGTGTGGATTCGTCGCCCACTGCCTCAAACCCAACATCAACTCCCTTTCCATTTGTGAGCTTTATGATTTTTTCAACAGGCTCCTCGCGCTCGGGATTAATTAAAGCTGTAGCCCCAAGTTTTTCGGCTATTTTTAAACGGTAATCGAGAGGGTCAACCACATAAATATCAAAAGCTCCTGCCAGCCTTGCAAGTTGAAGGATAGAGAGACCGATATTCCCGGCGCCGAAAATTGCCACAGAATCGGCGATTTTTAAATTAGACTCATCGACCGAATGAATACAAACAGACAAAGTTTCCAAAAAAATGCCCTCCTCTGTTGTCATATTATCGGGAATAGGGAAAAGATTACCTGCGGGATATGTCATATATTCTCTCATACCGCCGTGATAGGGTGGAGACCCGCAGAATTTCAAATTCTCACAATGGTTATATTTACCTATGATACAAGGTTCGCACTTTCCACATTGAACAATAGGCTCGATACCGACACACATACCCTCCTTGAGCCCGAAATCGTTTTCGCCGACGGCCTCGATTATTCCCGAAACCTCATGACCTAAAATGTGTGGCTTTTTTATTATCCTGTCTGCTATTCCACCGTTTTTATAATAATGAATATCAGAACCGCAAATCCCGACAGTATCCACCTTGAATAAGGCTTCACCCGATTCGGGTTCACACTTTTCTATATCTTCAATCCGGATATCTTTCGCTTTATGCAATACCGCTGCCTTCATTGTTTTACTCCTAAAAAAATCATCTAACCACCTTTTTTATTTTCATTTTTTCATAATATTTTTGACACTTCCAAATCATCAATGCTGTGCCGTAGGGGCGAGTAAACTCGCCCTTCTCATAAGGGTGAACTTGTTCACCCCCAGGCAGATATACATTTTTTTTCGTAGGGGTGGGTTTACCCACCCTTTTTCTTTTCAATGATTGCATTTAATAGACCGTCAGATTATAAGGGTGAGCAAGTTCACCCCTACGCGGATATATTTTTTTTCGTAGGGGTGGGTTAATCCACCTTTATTCTTTCTTCATTTGTATAAATTATTGTAATTAGTGGCTAAATTTAGATATTTTTTTCCATATTATCAACTATTTTATTGATATAAGATTTTTAAAATTATATATTACATTAATATGAATCTACCGGTAGGAAAATTAGACCCCAGGATTTTGGGGAAATTCTTGAGTAATATCCCAGGGAACGACAAAAGGGTAATAATCGGTTCGAGGATTGGCGATGATGCGGCGGTTATTGATTTTGGAGATAAATATCTAATAGCAAAAACAGACCCGATTACGTTTGTTTCTGATGAAATCGGGTGGTACTGCGTAAATATAAACGCCAATGATATTGCCGTTATGGGTGGAGAACCGAAATGGTTTCTTGCAACAGCCCTGATGCCTGAAAAAAACACAACTGAGAAGGATATTGAAAAATTATTTAAAGGTCTTATCTCATCATTAAAAAAAATAAATGTCACACTCTGCGGCGGCCATACCGAAATTACACCCGGTCTTGAGTCGCCTATTATTGTCGGACAGATGCTCGGAGAAGTTGAAAAGAAGAATCTTATAAATAAGGACAATATAAATGAGGATGATTCTATAATATTAACAAAAGGCATAGCTATCGAGGCAGTATCCATAATTGCCAGAGAAAAGGAAACTATTGTTAAAAAAGCTTTTGGCAGTGAGTTCGTAAAAAAAGCAAAAAATTTTATAAAATCTCCAGGGATAAGCGTTATAAATGAGGCAGGAATAGCTGTAAAATCCGGAAAAATATCGGCAATGCACGACCCGACAGAGGGCGGACTCCTTGGCGGGCTTTATGAACTTGCATTACTGAGCAATAAGGGATTTATTATAAATACTGATAAAATACATATTTATCCAGAATGTAAAAAATTATCCAAAAAATTCAATCTCGACCCGTTAAAACTGATTGCATCGGGTTCGCTGATAATAATATCCAACACCGGCGAATCTAAAAAAATAGTCAAATCATTAAGAAAATACAAGATAAAATCGGAAATAATCGGAAAAATAACTCCACAAAAAAGCGGATGCAAAATAATCGAAAACGGTAAAACAAGGAGTGTTGAGACTCCGATAATTGATGAAATAGGTAAGGTGTTGTAAGATGGTTAGAATACAGAAGTCAGAAGCCAGAATTCAGAATAAGAAAAATAAGTTGAAACTTTATGCTCAATTAAAAAAGTAAACAAATATTTTTTTCCAACTTGTGTAATCCGTACATATTATTATTTATACCAGGAGGTAAAATGAATAAAAAAAGATATGTTATAATGAGTTTAGCTGTTTTTTTTGTATTTTTATTTATAGAATATTTTCAGCATGCTGTAATTTTAAAGAGCAGTTATTCGGAACACCCTTTATTTATGAGAACAGGCGGAGCGGATATAATGGTGCTAAATATTTTTGGCGGATTGATTTTTTCATTCCTTTTTTGTTATTTATTTATTAAAGGATATGAAGATAAAGGAATTATGGAAGGAGTTAGATTCGGTTTAATAATCAGTGCTTTTTTATGGCTGCCAAAAATGATTTTTGATTATGCAAATATTAATTTCCCGGGAAGCTGGCCCCTGATATGGTTTATGTTTGGTCTGATTGCGACAGTTCTGAGTGGAATAATATCGGCTTTCTTATATAAATCGGCTAAGCAGAACAAATGAAGAAATTTAAACAACATAAATTATATCTGTTAACGATTCTAATTCGTATAATTCCAAGTTGATATACAGTGTATTATCCAAATTTATATCAAATATTTTCCCAACTTAATTTTCCTATAATTACCTTATTAAAATATTAAGGAGATAAGAAATGTTTGGTGATTATTATTCTTTTTTGAAAAATAAATTTTTCCATTTTTTGTTATTAATAATCGTGTTAATTAGTTGTTCGAGTATTACATGTTCAAAATCATCTGTTCTAAAACCGCTGCGGATTGTAATTGATTTAAGTATAGGGGAATCGCAGAAAGTCAAGCTGAATAATGGGGAAATTGTAAATATTAAATTATTGGATATTGTTGAGGCCCGGGATGAAGTGCGTTCTGCAATTCGTTCGGCACAGGTTAAGATTGCTGTAAATGGAGAGGAAACAACATTAAATTCGGCAAACTACAATTTACCTGCGGCTGTCGCAAACGTCCGGATTGACTGCCCGATTACCAAGGGTTATTATAAAAATAACCGCGGTGATCCCTGGGGATTGGAAAAAGATGCCCGCCTTCGGATTTGGCACGCAGGTTCGTCATTTATTACACCCGGAACCTTTGTTTATCCGATTAAACAGCGTTGGTTTGCTAATGATACGCAAATGAGTAACGAACCTGTTTTCGTTGACTGGGGAGAAGACCCATCAGGAAAATCAGTTTACTACCACAATGGGCTTGATTTTGGCGGTTCCGAAGAGTTGGATGAGGTTGTTTCAGCTGCTGATGGATTAGTTCTGTCGGCAGGTGAGAAAAGTTTACCGGGCTACGAAAATACTCCATTAGACCCTGATTATGATGCTGTTTACATACTTGATGACAGGGGATGGTATTTTCGGTATTATCATCTATATAGTATTGACCCTGCAATCCGACCCGGAGTTAAGGTAAAAATGGGGCAGAAAATCGGTATTCTCGGAAAGGAAGGAGGCAGTGGAGGATGGTCGCATCTCCACTTTGATATAAAATGCAGGCAGCCTTCCGGGAAATGGGGCGTCGAGGAAGGATATGCATATATCTGGGAATCCTATGTTAAGCAGTACAATCCGCCTTTAATTGCAGTGGCACGACCGCACCATTTAACATTTACAGGACAATTTGTGAAACTCGATGGAAGTAAATCAAAGAGTTTTGCCGGTAAAATTATTAAATATGAATGGATTCTTTCGAATGGCTCCAAAGTTAATAGTCCTATTCACCGGATGAAGTATAATTCTCCGGGAACTTACAGCGAAGTACTGAAAATCATCGATTCGAAAGGAAACATAGATTATGACTTTACAGTTGTCCAGGTACGTGATAAAATAAATCCGGAGCAAATGCCCCCGTCTATACATGCTAATTATTATCCGACAATTAATATTAAACCGGGTGACCCTGTAACTTTCAAGGTGCGTACTTTCCGTACAGAAGTTGGCAGAGAGATATGGGATTTTGGCGACGGAACTCTACCGGTAAGTGTTAAATCTGCAACGGTTAACCAAAAAAATCCAGGAAAAGGAAAATATGCACAAACTGTTCACAAATATACAAAACCGGGTCATTATCTGGTTGGTGTCGAGCGTTCAAACAAATATGGTTTTAAAGCAGCCGCTCATCTACACGTCGAGGTTATTACTCCGAATTAATAATCATCACAACAGGGCTTATTATAATGCTTTGTCTATTTATGTATTATTAATTTTTTTAGCCCCTATCGGAGCCGAATGTTTATAGTACATAAATTAAAAACAATTTTCCGCCAGAGACGGAGCCGCCTTTGACGGATGAGCTCCATAAAAAAATACGAATAAATCCTGTTTTTCAAATACTACTATTTAGATAACAACCGCTCAATAAAATCTGATGAATATCTTAATGAACGGTAAAGAGCCATCGGTTTTCCGTTAGAATGAAGGTCAGGATTCATATACTCCCAGACAATCTCCCCATCGGGAGTAACTTCAAATAACCTGCCGTTATTCGAGTCTGCAATAAATGTATTTCCATTGGGCAGTCTCTGGCTTGAACCTTGAGTGTTGGAAAAAAATGATTCGGGAGGATTTGCTTTATATTCCCATACAATTTTTTCTTTCAACGGGTCTAATTCGAGTATCTTTGTATTACGCCGACCGGATCCGTTATCATATATCAAAATATTTCCATTTTCAAGCAGTGTAGGAATATGCTGTTTATCCAGAACTCCGGGTCCCCATGCCCATATAACCTTCCCGGATTCTCTGTCGATTATTCCAATCGTATCGATGTTTCTCATACTGAATATAATATTTCCTTTTTTAAATCTTTTGTCTTTTTCTGCCAATGGATTATCCGGCAGTACTTCAACAGTGTTTGTATGTGCCCAATCGTAGGGATTGGGAGGGTATTTATTCGTATTTCTCCGCAGCAGCGGTCTGCGTATCGGAAATGTAATGTCAACAAAATCCTTTAACTCTAAAGCATGTTGGTCTGCGTGCCATTCCCAGACAATCTTTTTGTCAGGAGTAACTTCCAAATAACAATCACTTTTCAGGATGCCGGGATATATTGCATCATTATTAACATATTCGCGGCAAAGTACAAGGATATTGCCGTTATCGAGAGTTGCAAAATCGTGATGACAGGCAATATTCATTTTCCAGACAAGATTACTCTCCCAGTCAAGTTCCAGAAGTATTCCCCCGATATGATTGTTATAATCCTCTTTGATTATGGCTAAAATATGACCGTTAGGTAATAGTTCGGTATAATGCCAGGTGAATCCCTGAGGATATGACCAGCGATGGACGATATAACCCTTCATATCTATCAGCGTTGCTTCTTCTCTTTGGCGGCTGTTGTAAAGAGTATATCCTTTATAAAATTTATCCGGCTTATAGACAGTCACACCTGCTTTTTTTTCAATCTCCTGCCCGAATAAAAAACAAGTCGGGCAAATCATTAAACAGATTAAAATTACTAAAAATATAACAGTCTTTTTCATTACTACCTCCATTTATGATAAAATAATATTTTAATGTCAAATGTAAAAATCCAAATGTCAAATGAATGTCAAAAACCAAATGCCAAAAGATGCAAGTGAAATAAGTTTTGGCATTTTCTGCTCTCTGTTGGTGTTGTCACCAACAGAGAAAAATCAAATATTTTCATCCTTCATGACGACGCAAAACAGCTCTCTTATTGCTGAGATGGTCTCCACCTTTGAGGTGGGGTCCATCTTATTCTTATATAATAATTTATTTTTAAATAATTATCAAGACAAAAAAAATAATTGTGAAAATATCAGATTTCTCTCTGTTGATGACAACATCAACAGAGAGAAAATATAACCATTTCATATTTGCTGTATAGCAGCAAATATGAAATTTATAAAAGTTTTCTTTGGTTACTTTCTTTTTCAAAAGAAAGTAACATTTATTTTCGTACTAATATTAATATAAACCTGAAAACAAATTATGAACATTCTTTTTAACAGCAATAAAATTTTATACTTTACAAAGTTATTAAATTTTATATATTGTTTATATAAATATTCCTTTTCACAAGAATAATCATTGGGGAGCTTTATGTAGCATTGGATAAAATCTCTCACCTTCTGGATATTTATCGGCTTGTTTGCCGGAATGCTGTGCGGTAAAATTTTCGGTGAAAGCATCCTGCCTGTTGCCGAACCGCTTGCGGAAATTTTTCTGAAACTATTGAAAATGGCAATTATGCCCCTCATCGTTGCTTCGATTATTTCAGGAGTAATTAGTGTCGGCGGTCGTAAAAACCTTGGTTTCCTTGGAGCGAAAACATTTGGCTATTATATTATTTCAAGTCTTATGGCAATTCTTACCGGACAGATTCTGGTAAATATTTTCAAACCCGGTATCGGTGCGCAAATATCTCTGGAACAGACTCCGGCAGAAATTTCTGCTGTTGAACAAGATTTAGGTACGCTCATTATTAATATCATTCCTGAAAATCCGTTTAAGTCACTTGCGAACTTTGAAGTATTACCTGTTATATTTTTCAGTATCCTGCTCGGATATTTTATTACTCAACTGAGTGAGCAGCATAAAACATATATCGGTAATATATTCACCGGTCTTTTTGAGGCAATGATGCGTATGACCCGCTTCATAATCTGGTCGGCACCCTTAGGAGTTTTTGGCATAAATGCCAAAATTGTTGCTGTAACAGGATTTGATGCCTTTAAATCGCTCGGATTTTACTTTGTGATAGTACTTATTGGACTTGCCATACACGCTTTTATTAATCTTCCGGCTCTAATGTATTTAGTCACTAAAAAAAATCCGTTTCAGCACTATAAGGGAATGCCGTCGGCACTGATAACCGCCTTCTCGACATGTTCTACTATTGTCACTCTTCCATTGACTATGCAGGCTGTAACCGTACATTCAAAAGTATCGAAGAAGATTGCCTCGTTTGTACTGCCGATTGGAGCAACAGTGAATATGGATGGAACAGCCTTGTATGAATGTGTAGCTGCAATTTTTATTGCACAGGTATATGGTTTTGAACTGACGTTTGCTCAACAGTTGATAATCGTTCTTACTGCACTTCTTGCATCGATAGGTGCCGCAAGTGTGCCGATGTCAGGTATGGTGATGATGTTTATTATACTTCCCGCAGTGGGTCTGCCCCTCGAAGGGATTGGGATAATTTTAGCAGTTGACAGGGTGCTGGATATGTTCCGCACGATGGTCAACGTTTTAAGTGATTCCTGCGGCTCGGTTATTATTGCGAAAATGGAAGGTGAAGAGGTGTTGACACGTAATTAATATCTTATAATGAGTTTTCAATCTTTCGATTATAATAAAATTATATTGCAGAGGGAATGTTTTTTGCGTATATTTTGTTAATTATTAAAAAGATGCAACGGCAAAAAGTCTAAAATCTAATATTTTGAACAGAAAAGAATTTGATAAATCAAATTCCTACATTTTTAAGATTATTATTTTCAACCAATTAGCT
>SDBU01006658.1_pt1 | contig 13515 bp, 16 predicted proteins | sample 2277071 | NCBI WGS metagenome assembly SDBU01 (sample SAMN10397929, study PRJNA504765) | marine sediment metagenome | isolation source: marine sediment core GS08_GC12, 126 cmbsf | place: Arctic Ocean: Gakkel Ridge, Loki's castle | collected 2008
ATCCTAATGACTTAAAATACTGAACAAATAATGTCGGAAAGAAAAATAAGAGATATTACAAAAAAATATAAAAAAAGTTGTTAACTTGTAAACTTAAGATTTGGAATGATTTTTGATTTGATTTATTGATTTATACATATCTTCTAAAATTTCTATGGGAGGATCAAAATCTTCACTTCTAGGTATTCTAAATTTACATTCTTTACAATTTGTTTCTTAAATAGATCAAACAAATTTTTTAAGTATCCTGGTTCTATTTTCACATATTTTTTAATACAACCAAGAGTTTTCCATCCTAAAGAGTATAATCCATAGGTTATTCCTATAATGGTTGGATTATAAGCTATTACTATGAATTTGCAGAATTTCATATAGTTTCGGGGATCTAAATCTTCTACTGCTAATTTAATTGCTCCTTTTAAAGTAGAATCTTCAATGGAGCCAATATGAGAAAATTGTTGTTTTAAAATTTCAGATTGTGTATCACTTCAAGCACCCTCTTAAATACAAAGACGAGATTAAAGAAGTTATAATCATTTATCTCGTAATGTTGATTTAAGTTCATCGAAATTTTTAATAAATTCTTCTCCTCTTGATTTTAATTCAATCCAATCAGTTAACCAAGGACTTCATTTAATACAGGAAAAGGTGATCCCTACTTTACGAGACGCAAACAAGCGTCGAAACAAAATAGGGTGAGGAGGGCGAAATCAGAGTGTAAGAATTTACACTACCAAAAGACAAAAATCCAGGGTGTAAGTAGGGATCATTTTTTATATTGAAAGTCAATTACTTAAATGTATAATCCTAATATAAATATGTTCTTAATAAAGAAAAAAGAATTGAGAACAAATCAGAAATTTTGCCCGTATGAGAAAAATTAGCTTTTCTTAAGGCATTTGATGAAGAGCTTAAAGATCCTGAAAAACATAAGAGAGTTTTAAAATCAAATGAAGCTGATTTAGAGAAAGAAGGGCATTTATAATTTATATTACTGCAATTTATTGGGAAAATTGATATCTTGCCAAATTGGAGTTGATCTATTTGCTAGATTATGTAACTAATATTGGAAATCGAAAAAAATTCATTCAGATTCTTGATATTGCCCACTATTTAGTTGCGCTCGGAATTCTATTTGCGTGCGTAATACGAGATGGCATGAGATTCCCTCTTTCCAAATCTTAATAGCATTATAATTAGATAATTCATCAGTAAACAATAGGGATACAAGTGTTGTACCTTCAATACCCAATTTAGATATTTAAAGCGATAAAAACACAATCAAATGGTGAGATTTAATACTACTAACTACTCCAATGCCAACAAAAGAAAATCCGGATTGTACTCAATGTGATTATACGTGTAGTACAGTCGCTGAAGGTGTAGTAGGGGCATTTGAAGGAGGTGGATATCATCATTGTGATATTTATCGACCTGAGTATAATTGCAAAATAAATTTAGGTGGAATATCTGGTGATTCTGGTTTCTGTGCTGTATGTAGAAGAACTATATCTGACGCCTTAGAAATATATGAGGATCATACTGTAAATTGCTATGCTCCAACCTTTGCAAAGCAAAACTTCTTGGTATGTTTGCTATTATATATTTCATCTCCTCTAATGATAGCTGTACTTATAATTTTAGCTCCATGCATGGGAGTTTGTCCTTTAAGACGGTTTTTGTATTATTTAGGTAATTGCACTAAAGGAAATGATAATCCATGTATACGTCTAACATCTAGCAAGAAATAGTGAATCATATAAAATTGATTTATTTTTGAAATACTTTATATTTAATTTTTCGGCTAATTCTTAACACCTAGCGGGATTCCAATCAAAAGTGACAAAACCATCTATTGTATGATTATAGATATCAATTCTTTTCTTTTAGCTTCAATTTGTGTTTACTCGCTTGCATTCAAGGGTTTACTCCTTATCAGAAATTTTTGAAGAAAATGTAAAGTTTTTATTTAATTAATACTAACATATAATAGGGATCATAAGCCAAATTCAATGAAAGAAGTTCGAAAATACTGTTTTAAGATCGCAGTTATAGGCGATAGTCAGGTAGGTAAAACCTCTTTAATGGATAAGTTCACTAAAAGTTCTTTTGATGGAGATTATAGCAAAACACTTGGTGTTAGAATTTCAATGTTAGATAGTGAAATTGAGGGTAATATGATTAGATTATTGTTTTGGGATATCGCTGGTCGTGAGGATTATCATTTTTTTCTTCATCAACATTTTAAAGAAACTCAGGCTGCATTATTAGTATTTAGTCTTGAAGATAATGATCTAGGTAAAGAAAGTTTCAATCATATTCTAGAATGGTACGGGGAAGTATTAAAAAATTGCGGGAAAATCCCTATATTTCTTATAGCAAATAAAGTTGATTTAGTGGATGACAATAAATTGGATGAATCGAAAATTAAAAATTTGGTTGAAGAGAATAATTTTAGAGGTTATAGTTTAACCTCTTCCTTATATGGGAGCAGTGTTGTTAAGATCTTTAAGGTTATTAGTGAGGATTTATACAAAAAATATAAAGTATTACATTCTGAAGTTTAATTTTTATTAAATTAAAATTAATCATATAATAACTAAAAATTGTTTTAATAACAACTCAATTAGAATTAAGAACCTTAGAAAAAATAGCTGATATACAAAAAGGTATATATTTCATTTAAGTTAAATATTTGAAAGGTATTCAGAAAAAATAGATGACGAGGTAAAACATCAAATTCATAACTATCTAAATTCAAACATTTACTAAAATTCTTATAAAATATCCAGTTTGCATAAATTCAAAGATGAAGATAAGATTTAAATACAAATGTGTGATAATTTACACTATTGTATAATTTGAAATCCATCAAATTTAATACCTATCAAGAGGTGCGATTGGGCAAATGTTAAAAAGTCCTAAAAATAAAAATGACAAAGAAAAAAATTCTTTCGAGGAAAGGCAAGAAAAGGTTTTAAAACGATTACGAGAATCGTTTGCTAAAGAATTAAAAGAAGAAGAAGAAAAGATATTAAAAAAGAGAAAAGAATTATTTGAATCTTTAGAAAGTTCGAATGGTAATGAAAAAGAAATACCATTAATGGCTTTTGAAAGTGATGCTAAAGCTCCTATCATAAGATATGACCTTCCGAGTCCCTCATCATATGAAGGGAAAAATATAATTGAGCTAAATGATATAAAACAAGATAAATTCAATAAAGAAAATGCGGTTAATGTAAAAGATCTGAATCAGATTTTAAATAAAAATAGAGAAGTTATTCGTGAATTTCTATCTAATCTAACTAAGGAAGAATTAGAGGAGGAACTATTTGGTTTGGGTATTGAAGCTGTAGAACCTCCTGAAGACCCAGATATAGGAAAAATTATTAAGCAAATTGAGAGTAGAGACGCAACAATTAATAAATTAACACAAGAATTAGCGAAATTTCCCAGAGGTTGGGGATGGCTTTTTAATTTCGGTAGGGTAATTGATCTGACAAATAGAATACGTGTGAATGAAACTATTCTTAAAGTATTAAGAGCAAAAAAAGTGCAAATGGAAGAGGATTATGCCGAAGAATTTCCTGTAAAACCCGTAATTCCCGAAGGAGTTGATACTTTTAAAGCGAGATATGAACTATTTAAATATTATTTGGAAATTGCCATGAGATTTCAAAATTTAGTGCCCGCCTTTTATAAATCTATGGGAAATCATTTGAAAATTAAATTTATAAGCATAGATGAGTTAAAACCCCGACTCTTATTTGTTGAAACTTTTAAACTAACAAATTTCCCTGGAGATTATGGAGCAGGTACTACCGTAAAAACTTTTTCTTTACTTCCCAGAGAAATCACAGAAATAAGTGTGAAGACCTGGAAAAGGACGGAAACCACCACAAAAGAAGCCTCCTCAATTTTAGATTCATATACTGAAGAAAAAGCAGATGAATTTGAAAGAGGCGTTCAATCAGAAAATTCTAGATTTTCTAAAATTGATAAATCATCCTCATACAATGTTAAGGCCAGCGCAAGTGCTAGGTGGGGATGGGGTAGTGCCAGTGTAAGTGCAGGCGCAGAAGGGAGTACAAAATCTACAAGAGAGAGTTCGGTAAAAAATGTGATGAATGCAACCGCAAAACATGCTCAGACTGCAAGTGCAAAGCGTGAAGTCAATATTGATACTGAACATGAAAGAAGGGAGGAAATCGGAGTGGAAACAACTACAATGAGGACAATACGGAACTTAAACGTCTCAAGAACTTTGAATTTTACATTTCGGCAAATGAATCAACAATTCCATTCAATTCTTCATCTTACTGATTTAAAATTGGGATTCTATAATGGATATCCTGGAAGTCTTAGAGAATACCCGTTAAGTGATATATGGCATTTCGTTTATAAATACATGGCGACACCAGACGCTTTCATTGCAACATTGAAGAATATAATTATAAAAGAATATGGGACGATCACTGATGATCAGGGGAAAGAGATTAGCGGGGTAATTGACTATTACGGAAATGCAAGAGCATTAGTTGAAGAAGTCACATTTCAAGGTAATAACCTTCCATATTTGCGAGTAATTCCTCGTTATGATGATGAAGGAGCGCCCAATGGTCAGCAAAAATATATAATGCGTCCGGAAATAAGAGACGAGAATGATCAAATAACCCAGCAGGAAGATGGTCGATATGTGGATGGGATTATTCTAGGAAATCAAATTGTTACTATGAAGACTGATGGAGTTATCGTAGAAGCTCTAATGGGAAAAGTTAATGCTTTAGATGATTATTCATATCTTTACAGAATAGAGAAAATACGTAAGAGAAAGGCTGAGAATGACCGAATATTAGAAGGCTTAAATTTGGTCGAGCAATTAATGGATGCAAAAAAATTTGATGAAGCTGTACTGGCATATAAGGAGTCTTTTGGAGTTGAACCCGGTATTGAAGTGCTAAAAAATCTATTTAGTTTTAAGTTGGAAACTGTAGCCGAATAAGTTATTAAACTATAAAGGAGGAAGGAAATTCATTGAATGAGGTTAATAATAACTCAGACTCTAGTGATTTAGAAGATGATACTAAAATCATTAACCAAACAGACGAGGATCCAATAACTATAGAGGATAAAAAGGAATTAGAGGATGAATCTATAATTACAGATCAAACAGATGAGGATCCAATAACTATTGAGGATAAAAAGGAATTAGAGGGTGATTTGAAAATTGAAGGATGGGATGATGACACTCATGAAAAGTTCCCTATATCTAGATTAATTGAATGTGGGTTAAATTTTATAAAAAATAAAGAATGCAAAACTCTCAAACTTGAGGGTATAAGTAATAAATACATTGGAGAATTAATTGAAAGTAAGTTTAAAAAATACTGTAGAAGTAAAGGATTAATGATTCAGGAAGAAGTTCATAAAGGGGTGGATATTCCCGAATATCAAACAGATGTTAAATCCTCAAGGAGTGATACACCTGGACATGGAGCGGAGTTTATAAATTATGAAGAATTAGTTAAAGGGCTTAGTTATCATATAATTTTATTTAGATATAACTTAGATAAAGAAAATAAAACTTTAACATTTTATAAAACCATATTTATACCTCGTAATAGAACTGCTGATCATAGATTTACAGATAAGCTTAAAGAAACAGACGAAGAAAAAATAGAAAAATTCTTAAATCCTTTTATCGAGAAAGGTCAAATACCTGATGATTTTGCTAAAACCATGAGATTATATTCAGATGACCCTGAAGTTAAAGATGGGTATTTTACCCTTAATAGACCTAAACATTGGAGCGTTGGATATGGTAGCTTTGAAAAATTGAGTATAGGTTCAAAGGAAATAGTATCAGATTTTCCAGTAACTAAGGAATATAAGTTTGAGGACCTTAAGCTATAAAAGAGACACTAAAGCATTTAGATGGAAAACTTGTGCATCTCCGATAAATAATTATTTAAGAAGTTTTTCTATTTTTTTACATTGGATAATTAACTCTATAATCGAATCTTAATTATAAGAACTCATCGATAAAATTGATCAAGACGAAGTTACTAACATGTGTATATCCCCTGGATTGTATAAGCTCTGGTTATCTATAGCAAAATTTAGCAATTTTTATAGCAAAATATAGCAAAAAGTATCTTGAAAAGAGATGAAAAAAAAGAAAAGAAGATTCAAGTAAAATAGAAATCAGAACAAATTTCAGGCATATTTAAATTTATAAATGCACGGATTATGAGTGAAGTAAAAATGAGTGAGAAAGGAATTTATTTTCTAAAGGAATGTTTAGAGAAATTAAAGTTGCCTGAACTCACTTTTCTAAGCATGTTTTTTAGTAAAGGTGAGAATCCAGTTCTCACGCAAGTTATAGAAGAAAAAGAACAAGAATTATTAGAAATTTAATGAAAACAATATATGGTCAAAAATCTTTACTAAAAAAGCAGGTATCAATAAAGTAAAAGCTCAGAAACATTAATCAGTTTTGTTTGGACTTCAGCATATATTGCATTTTTCAGTATACCAATGTTATTACATGAGAAATATAAATTATGGATACTAATTTTAGGATTGATTGTGATTATATTCCAATTTTCACTTATTTTTAGGAGACCGTTTAGTAAAACACAATTTTTATGATATTTTTAATAGAGTTTCTGCAACCTGTTCAATTACCCTATATGACTCAGAATCTTACGTATTGGTGGGATCAAGATCAACGGAACCAGATCCAGTTCCAATTGGAAATTTCCTCACATATTTTAAAGGTGCCAGTCCAAAAGTTTAAAAGTAATAATTCAAGAAATTAATTAAAGAAATTCTAAGTATAGCATAAAACTATACTTAGATCTCTGCGCTATAACTTGCTCTCGCACTCGATGTTTGATCAACTAAATCGTCTAATAGTACTTCTGCATTAGGACCAGTTGAAGTATAAAAATAATCACCTTTGCTGGATACATATATATCAAGTTCTAAGTCATATCTAGTTTCAAATATATCAAAATTATAATTAGGCATATATTAACCGTTATAATCGTAATAATCTTCTGCCTCTTCATCAAAAGCTCTTAAATAAGTTAAACTTCCAGCATAAGGATATAAAATCAGCAATTTATCCTCATAGTCTTCGAGTTTTTCGATATATAATTGATTTAGAATTTTATTTGAAACTACTAATTGTTATAATAACGACAATATTTTTTCTTTTTTACACCTAATTGATATTGAAATATAAAACCCACTTGAATATTTCTCATAAATAATACGAACTCAGGGTGAACTTGTAATCCTAAGTTATAGTGATTAGAGAGATTTTTCTTTAATTCAGGAATTTCTGAAAAAGGGATCGATACTGAGACTTGAGGATTATAGGTAAAATTCCCTTGAAAATTGTATCCGTAATCACCAAACTCTGTATTACGCAAAACATTATAGCAACAATTTAAAGAAGATAAGTATTTCTTCATTATTCAAGAATATATTAATGGAAAATCATTAGATGAGATTGAACCGCATATATTTTGGGAGAATAATAAATATAATGAGAGAATTGAACTTTTTAGTCAAGTCTTAAACACAATTGAAGTATTCAGAACAAAATATGACATTCATAATGATTTACATTTAGGTAATTTAATATTAACTTTGAATAATAAAATTAAAATTATAGATTTTGGCTCATCCAAAGTTTCATATATTTCAGCCCAACCAGACTTAGATTTATATTTAATTAAAAAAAATCTAATGGAATTTTTCTATAAGCCAAAAGAAATTTTGAATTTTAAAAAAAAAATTGATTTGGAGACAATAGATTTTATTCAACTCAAACAATTCATTATAGAAAAAATTTCAAATTCCAGTAGTCGATTTCGAGTCTTATCTAAAGTTTTACCTGATAATTATAGAAATGAAATTGATTCAATTAAGCAAAATCTTTATGAAAAAATTAAGATTAATGATTTAAAATTAATATTCAGTTTCTTTCCAATTGAACCTTATAGAGATCTCTTTCCATTAGATGATCATATGAAATTCTTTCTCGAAAGGAAAATTCCTTTAAGAGCCAAGCTAAACAATCCAATATTTACACAATTTAGACAATTCGAAATAACTCAGAATGATTTTTGATTTCTTTCTAATAATAATTGGATGGGTAATAATCTTAATTTAACGAGTAATGGCATCATAATATATGGGATTTATGTAAATGGAAAAGATGCCCCATTTTATGGATATCAATTCAAATTTTTCCCCATTAAAGAGATTTTGAATTGTTTTCTAGGGTTTCTTGATTATGTACATGGTATTTACAAGTATATAGATTTTGATGATGTTTTAATGATTTCACTAGAGATTAAAAATATTTCTGATTACTATTTATTCAAAGAAATGAAGTTTGAGCCAGCGATCAATCCAGAAAAAGGAAAGTTCAAACAAAAGGGTATTAAAAAAATTGCTAAAGCATATAATATTCAAGAATTTAGTAATCCTGATCAGAAATTAAAGATTGCGAGGGATTTTTTTAATCCTATATTAAGAGCATTTGATAGAATTGATCTCCCCATATATGATGAATTCAATGAATTTTATAATAATATAGTATGAAATTCTAAAACAAGTAGACTCTTTCGATGAATATGATGCTATTTTTGTCAGATAACAAACAAATATTTTCTATAAATTTTCCTTTAAATTACTATAATTTAATGAGATACTATAATGAATTATTGGAAGTCTAGTATCGTATTTGGTATAATTTTCTCTATATGTGCATTTACTGTTTTTTATAATAATACCTCCTCGTTTCCTAACAATGGAGAAGACCTATATCCCTCTGGAGTTTATAATATATCTGGTTCTGTAATTTACATTGATTATACAAGCGAAGACGTTATTAATGAAGTTTCTGAACCTTTATTAATTATATCTTTAATATAATTACGAATTTCACCTATTTTCTTATTTAAATTTCAAGAACCTCGAGACTAAGATACCAATTATACGAGTTAGTTCCAACTCAAATTCCCGTGTAATATCTTCACTTCTAGAAATGCAATGACCTGTTTCATGAATTTTTGTATCGAGAGTCAGGATAGCCCAATCGTGTTCATCCATCTCATCTTGCGTCCAACCCGTATAAGATCGCATATCGGTCACCATAGCACTTCCAAAAGGTTTATAAGTACCATCCATTCCTGGTACCACTTCCACACTAGAGGCCCATCCCCCATTATCGTGTAAATAAACGTTATGCCCAGCCGTTAATACGTGAAACTCATCTATTATGGCTCCCGATCCCATCCATGTAGTATCGTCAGCAGCAGTAATATATAATTTACTAATTTACAACATTCAAGATTAACTTTTACCAAAATTCCTTTTGTTTCTTTCCCATTTTTATCACCTCAATGAATTTGGATCTTTTCCTAATATAGCTAATTCAGTCCAGAGACTGTCACCAAACCCCCTTCCCATCGCTCTCTCGACATGAGGGATTTGCCTTTTTACACCTTTACCCATAACCTGAATTGCAGCCTCGGCAAATCGGACTAAAGCTGTTGCTCCTATTGGGTAAGTACTTAATACATTATAAGAAAAACGATGAATAAAAAAAAAGGTTAATTTAAAAATAGTAATTAATCAATAAATTATCAATTTTTAGCTTTTTCAATTTCAATTGTTTATATCTAAGATTAATAATGTACTACTGCATAATCAATATACAACCTTCCAGCGTGCCAATATTCGTGACTATAAAATTGTAGATAATCTACAACTTTATAGTTGTCCAAAGGAAAAATCACAGTCTTCCCTGAAGTCTTATATTCATAATGTAAATCACTTGAACCATCACTATAAACAACTAAAAAATCTATAACTCTATATCCATAAAATCTGAAATATATTTCCAGAGTATTTCCTGAACCGACGCTTGATTTCATTTCAAAAAACAATCTAGCCGTCAAGAAATACTGCCAAGGAGCCCACCAATATAGCATGGAGCCCTTCAAATATACTTCAACACCATTTTTAGTTCTAAGATCTGATACTCTACCAGATATATGTTGTCCCTCTATTGTCTGAATTTCTTCTACATAAGCTGTACCGCTAAAAGCTAGAGTTGATGGTAATATAGTTAAAACAGTTAAAAATGCAACTGCACTTAATAGAATTAATCTATTTTTCGATATCATATTAATACCCTCCTCCATTTTTTTTAATAATTTGGATTTTCTGTAGATTCGTTAATATTGTAGTTTGATTTTTGGTTAGTATTAAATACAGTTTAGGTTGTTAATAAACTTTTCCGCCAATTAAATAGTGAGGAAAGTTTTATATATAGGTATTATTTATAAAATCCTAATACAACTCAATAAATCCTGATAGGTGCACTTCATTTCAAATATTGTACTAAAAATAGATAATGTAAGTAAGAAATTTGGAAGTCTGACAGCTGTTAACAATATAAATTTAGAAGTTAAGAGGAGTGAAGTAATTGGATTTGTTGGACCAAATGGAGCTGGTAAAACAACAACGTTAAAATTAATTGCTAGATTAATTAAACCAAATTCGGGAAAAATATATATATTAAATAGACATGGAAAATTACAGAATATTCAAGAAAATCCCAATAATCTAATTAATATAGGATTCTTAATAGATATCCCTCATTTTTACAATTCAACTCCTTATCGATTATTAAAATATATAGCAAATCTTAGAAATTATCCAAAAGAAAAATTAAAACAACGAATAGATCACTTATTAACTGCTTTTAATTTAATTAGATGGAAGTATAAGAAAGTAAAAAATTTCTCTAAAGGAATGATTCAAAAATTAGGATTTATCGCAGCAATTATTCATGATCCTGAAATTTTAATATTAGATGAACCTCAAACAGGATTAGATCCTAATGCTCGTATTGATGTACGAAAATATATAAGAGCTCTTCAAAAAGAAGGAAAGACAATATTTTTAGCTTCTCATATGTTATACGAAATAACTGAAGTCTGTGATAAAATAGCATTAATAAATCAAGGTTCAATTATTAAATTTGATACATTAAATAATTTAGCGTATTTACTTAAGACAAAGGAAATTATTTGCGAGCTTCTAACACCTATCCCACCAGAAAAAAAGAATTTAATAATAGCAAAGCTTATTCAAAAGCTTGAACCATACTTAGAGAAGGATTTAGATACTTCAATTTCTAAAGAACAAATTATATATAATTCACAAGAAAAAAGTTTTATCATTTATTATGATGGTAAAGAAGAATCAAGAGCAAGCATTTTAGAAATTATATTTAATGATTTTAAATCTGTTTTTACAATTAATTCATTTTCTAAGCCAAAAACTTCCCAACTGGAAAAAATATATACTCAAATAGTCAATAAAAATGATCAAAAAATCTAGATCAAAGATGAAAATGATATAAAAAATGAAATTATTAGATAAAGTATTTTATAAAATAAAACCTATTTTTTATGTATTTTTTTTTGAAATAACATTTCAATTCAAAAAATTTATTATTTTTTCAAGTATAACAATTCTTCAGTTATTTCTGAATTGTTATTTAATAATTCTTACTGGTTCATCATTAACTGGATCATTAGATTGGTTTTATTATTATGGAACAACTTATTTTTCTACAATCATAATGATTACTGTGTGTTTCTTTTTTTCAGGTATAATTAGTTCTGAATATAAAAATAAAACTGGTTTAATATTAATTCCTTTGACTAGTAAAAATAAATTTCTTATAGGAAAATATTTAGCAAATTTAATTTTGGTAATCGGGATTGTGGTTATTCACTATTCTCTATTGATTCTATTAGGTTATAATTTCTATGGTGAACCTATAATCAATACATGGATTTTTAGCTTTAGTTTTGCTCTATTATATATTATTGCGTTAAGTAGTCTCGTAATTTTTTTTAGCTCAGTCATGCCCTCCCAAATTTCAACTTTCATTATTGTTTTTGGACTTGCAATTATTGGTTTTGATTTTATTAATGTTTTTATAGAGATTATGTTTAGTGGTTTTAAACCCATTTACTCATTAACCTACCTTTCTCAAATAATTACAAATATAACAATCTTAGATTTTGATTTTACTCAAGATTATGTAAGTGTTGAGGCAATATTAACAGTATTTCTATTCTATATAATATTTTTTTTTATAATGGCTCTAATTTTATTTAAACGAAGAGAATTTTAATATTAAATCAAAAAAAATGAACAATTAAATCATTTGGTTGATATAATTATGAAAAAAACAAAGAAAAAAAAATCATTAATTATTGTTGTCCTTTTATTAAATACCTATTTGATTCTTTTTTTAATGGTTAATTCTAGTTTTAGCAGAGGAATAGAATTAGGTACTCAAATCTATAAAGTTAAACATTATGATGAAGAAACTTGGAATAATACTGTATCTCTTTCGATGAATCCAAGTCATTGGTTTGGGGGAGAAGCTGATATTATCGGGGCTAAGAGCAAGTTTACAATAGAAAATTTGTTTGTTAGTGATTTAATAACATCGGCTATCTTTGAAAGATTTTTGTATTCAAACGAAACATTATTTATTTTCCCTACTGTCAGAGATTTTGGGTTTGGTGAGGATTATATAAATGAAAATTATACTTATTATTATTTGGTATTGAGTTATACATTTCATTATTGGTCTTTTACAAGTAGTGGATTTGATGTTCATCCCGATTTTTACTTTAATATTTCAACAATCTTACAAAATCCTCAAGATTTTAAACAAATTTTAGATGATTACAATGATTATGCAGGAAAAATTAACAATGATACAACTTTACAATCATTAAATATTTCATTTCCTATTTTAAATGGAGATGATTTAGTTTGGCAGTTTATTATTAACAGATTTGCTGTAGGAAATCCAATTAAAAAATATTTAACCATATTTACAGATAATGTAGGGTGTAAAAATGTTTCAATACAAAATAACAAACTTACATTTCAACGACATGGAGTAAAAAATTATAATGTTGAAATAATTTATAACTCCCAAGGACTAATTGAGAATTTTATTGTTAAGAATTCTGAGGGATATGTTTTTTATGAAATTACTAGTTTTCATCCAAAAACTATCTTCAATATCATTATGGGAGTAATAGTTGTTTTTGTTGTGGGAATGATAGTAGTAATTATTATCAAAAAAATAGGGATACAAAGACAATTTATTCAAAACAAGAAATGAAAAGAATTACGTCATATTAAGGGACTTTCAATAGTGGATCTTGCGTCTTGTTATAAAAAATCGAAGAGAGCGCTATATAGGTTGTTAAACTAAGAAAACCAAGAAAAATTCCCCGATCACCACAATTCAAAAAAGAAGAGCAGACACTCTCGAAGATTTTATAGAAAATAAATTGGAAAATAATATAGCTCAAGCAAGTGAGGTAGAATCTGGTGAAACAATTATAATAAATTTATCTAAAATACCTCAATTAACTGATATAAATAAAA
>SDBU01006659.1_pt1 | contig 13513 bp, 9 predicted proteins | sample 2277071 | NCBI WGS metagenome assembly SDBU01 (sample SAMN10397929, study PRJNA504765) | marine sediment metagenome | isolation source: marine sediment core GS08_GC12, 126 cmbsf | place: Arctic Ocean: Gakkel Ridge, Loki's castle | collected 2008
GCACAGGTTCGGGATGTACACGCCCGCATCCAGCGCCGCCTCCAGGACGGTCTTGCCCGCGACCGTCTCTATCGGACGCCCGTCCAGGAGGAAACACAGCTTCTGAGCGACTACCATCGCTTTCCGTTCTCTCCAGTCTCTCCGGGCCGGCCGCTCCAGGTCTCACTCACGGCCGGGATCCATCTATCTCACTTCAACGGCGTCGACAGGGCAGACATCACGGCACGACCCGCAGGTAATGCACTTCTCCTGGTGTATGACGTGAGGCACCCGAACCTCGCCGGTGATGGCATCTGTCGGGCAAGCCCTCAGACACAGCGTGCAGCCGGTGCACTTGTCCTCGTCGATGACGAAAGTGGTGAGCTCTTTGCATATGCCTGCCCGGCACCTGCGCTCCCTGACGTGCTCTTCGTACTCGTCTCTGAAGTGCCTGAGCGTGCTCAGTGTGGGGTTCGGCGCAGTCTTCCCCAGGCCACAGAGGGAAGTCACCTGCACGGCCTCCGCCATTTCCGCCAGGGCAACGAGGTCACTCTCCTCGCCCTTCCCTTCGGTGATGCGCGTCAGCACTTCGAGCATACGGCGCGTCCCGATGCGACACGGCACGCATTTCCCGCACGATTCACTCTGCACGAACTCGGTGAAATACCGCGCCACCTCGACCATGCAGGTCGTGTCGTCCATCACGACCATACCGCCGGAGCCCATGATTGCGCCGACCTGCGCCACGTTGTCGAAGTCGATGGGCATGTCAAGGTGTTTCTCTGGCACGCAGCCGCCGGAAGGGCCACCCAACTGCACCGCCTTGAACGTCCGCCGCCGCGGCACGCCTCCGCCTATCTCCATCACGACCTCTCGCAGAGTCGTCCCCATGTGCACTTCCACCAGGCCGGTGTTCTGCACCTTGCCCACCAGTGCGAAGATCTTCGTTCCCTTGCTGTTCTCGGTGCCGATTGAGGCAAACCAGTCCGCTCCGCGATTCACGATCACGGGGATGTTGGCCAACGTTTCCACGTTGTTGATGTTCGTGGGCTTGCCGTAGAGGCCGGACTGGGCCGGGAACGGAGGACGCGTCCGGGGCATGCCGCGGTACCCCTCGACCGACGCGATGAGCGCCGTCTCCTCGCCGCAGACGAAGGCGCCGCCTCCTTCGCTGATCTTCACGTGGAACGAGAAATCGGTGCCCAGGATGCGATCTCCGAGCAAGCCGCACTCCTCAGCCTGCTGAATCGCCATCTTGAGATGCCGGACCGCGAGCGGATACTCCGCCCGGACGTATATGTACCCCACTGTCGCCCCGATGGCGTACGCCCCGACCAGCATGCCTTCCAGCACCGCGTGGGGGTCGCCCTCACAAACGCTCCGATCCATGAACGCGCCCGGGTCTCCCTCGTCCGCGTTGCAGATCAGGTACTTCGGCGATCCCTCCGCATCCCGGCAGAAGCGCCACTTGACGCCGGTGGGGAACCCAGCTCCGCCCCGGCCCCTGAGTCCGCTCTTCGTGACCTCCTCGATCACTTCTTCCGGCGTCAGTGACGTGAGGCATTTCGCGAGCGCCTCGTACCCGTCCAGGGCCAGGTAGTCGTCGATCCGCTGCGGGTCCATCACCCCGTTGTGCCGGAAGACGATTCGCGTCTGCCGTTTGAAGAACGGGATGTCCTCCTGTGTGAGACATCTGGTGCGGGACACGGGATCGGTGTACCGGAGCCGTTCGACCACTTCGCCTGCCAGGATCGTCTTCTCCAGGATCTCCGGCACATCTTCAGGCTTCACACGCTGGTAGAAGATCCCCTGGGGATGAACCACCATGACCGGCCCGCGCTCGCAGAAACCCTGGCAACCGGTCGTCTGGAGATGGACCCTGTCGCCCAGCCCTCTCGCCTCGACTGCCCTGCGGAGCGCCTCCCGAACGCTTTCGCTCCCCAGGGCCCGACAGCCGGTCGTGTCGCACAGAGATACTCGGGGGAGTTTCCGCTCCGGGGCAGCTCTGAGACCCTCTTTCAGAGCGAACAGATCGTCAACCGAGGTGATCCGTTCCACCGACTAGTTCTCCCGTTCCACGTATTCGTCCAGAACCGCTCTCACCCGGTCCGGGGTCATGCCTCCGTAGTACTTGCCATCTATCACCATCAGGGGTGCGAGCGCACACGTTCCGAGGCAGGCAACGGTCTCGTAGGTGAACGAGAAATCGTCCGTCGTTTCACCGTCCGCGATGCCCAGCTCGCGCTCGACGCCTTCTCGGATCTCTCTGCCGGCCCGGACATGGCACGCGGTGCCGCGACAGACCAGGACCAGGTGGCGGCCCCGTGGCTTCAGATGGAACTGGGCGTAGAACGTGGCGACGCCGTAGACGGAACTCGTCGGAATTCTCAACCGTCTGGCTATCGCCAGCATCGATTCCGGCGAGATGTACCCCAGTTCTTCCTCGACCTCCTGCAAGATCGGAATCAGGTCGTTCCGATCGTTGCCATGGCGATCGAGTATTCCCGTCAGTTCTGCCGTCATCCGGTCAGTGCCCTCCCCGGCTGTCGTTTCGGGAGCGCGCAACTCCGCCGGCGCGCCGGTTTCAAGTTCACTGCGTCCCCGCAGCTCCAGCCCCCTCCACCTCCCGCTCCAGCGCGTCGAAGACAGAGGATAGCCGGTCCAAGAACGGGCCGGGCTCTGCGAACGGAGAGCGGCCTTCCAGATCACTCCTGGACACCTGTTCATCGTAGGGCAAGACCCCCACGATGCTGATTCCTTCGAGCGCCGCCCTGAGGGCGTTCTCTTCTGCTGAGTCGCGAACACGATTGCACACCGCGAAAACGCGCGGGATGCCCAGCGCAGTGGCCATCCGCACTACGTCGCGAGCTGTCCGCACGCTCCGCATGCCGGGCTCTACCACGGCGACCATCGCGTCCACGTTCTGAGCGGAGGCGCGCCCCAGGTGTTCCAGGCCGGCCTCCATATCCAGAATCACTGTGTCGCCGGGTCGGAAGACCAGGTGCGTCATGAGGGCACGCAGGAAGGTCGACTCGGGGCACAGACAACCCCCGCCGGGTTGAACCGTTCCCAGGACAAGCAGGCGCACACCCTCGTGCAGAACGCTGTACTCGTCCGGGATGTCGTCCACGTAGGGGTTCAGCTTGAAGTACCCGCCGTATGCACCCTCCTGGGCACCCGTGCGCTCCATGATCACGTCTTTTAGCGTGCTGACGGGCCGCGGCGCATCGCCCGGCGGCACGCCAAGCGCGTCTCCCAGGTTTCCGTCAGCGTCCGCGTCGACCGCTATCACGCTCGCGCCGCGGCCGGCCACGACCCGCGCTATGCCGGCCGCCAGCGTCGTCTTGCCAACGCCGCCCTTGCCGGCTATGGCCAGTTTCATGATGCCTCGTCCTCGCCGGACCGGGTCTCAAACCGCCCGGGCCGTGCCAATCCCTAGAACAGCCCGACGATCTTCCCGTCGACCAGATCCATGTGGTTGCCTGCCGGCTCGGAAGGCAAGCCGGGCATTGTGCTCATGTCCCCGCAAAGCGGGTACAGGAACCCCGCACCGATCGATGCCCGAATGTCCCGGACCGGCAGCGTGAACCCCTCCGGCCGACCCTTGAGCAGCGGATCGTGCGACAGCGACAGGTGTGTCTTGGCCATACAGATAGGCAGGGAACCGTAGCCCAGTCTCCCGTACTGCCTGATCTTCCTGTTTGCAATGGGCGTGTAGCTGACGTCGGCGGCGCCGTACACCTTCGTGGCGATTGTCTCGATCTTCCCTTTGATGGACATCTCGTCCGGGTACAGGAACCTGAAGTTGGAGGGCTTCTCACACGCGGCCACTACGGCTCTCGCCAGGTCAGCGCCGCCGGGCCCGCCTTCCGCCCAGACGTCGGTGACGACTGCGTCCTCCGCACCGGCCGCCTTCGATGCCTTCTGCACCGCCTCGACCTCGCGGTCCGTATCTCCCGTGAAACGGTTCACCGCCACCACGACCGGCACGCCGAACATGACCGCGTTCTCGATGTGCTTCACGAGGTTGCAGCAGCCAGCCTCCACCAGACCCACGGCCTCCTCCGAGTACTCCTTCGGCAGGGGCCGGCCGGGAACGACCCTGGGGCCGCCTCCGTGCATCTTCAGTGCGCGAATCGTGGCGACAACGACAACGCAGTCCGGGGTAAGCCCGCTCTGACGGCACTTGATATCCATGAACTTTTCCATGCCGCAATCGGCGCCGAACCCGCTCTCGGTCACCAGGTATTCGCCCATGCGTATGCCGAGCAGATCCGCCACGATGGAGCTGTTCCCATGCGCGATGTTCGCGAACGGGCCCGCGTGGACGAGACACGGCGTGTGCTCCAGCGTCTGCATCAGCGTTGGTTTCATTGCATCTTTCAGCAGAACGGCCATCGCGCCGGCCACCTTGACGTCCTCGGCTGTCACGGCCTCTCGTTTGGTGTTTTGCGCGACAACCATGCGTCCGAGACGCCTCCGCAGATCGTCCATGTCCGAGGCCAGCGCCAGGATGGCCATCGCCTCGCAGGCGACCGCAATGTCGAAGCCCGTCTGCCGCGGGATGCCGTCAAGCGGCCCGCCGAGCCCGATGATCACGTTCCGCAGAAATCGGTCGCTAACGTCCAACACGCGGCGCACGCTGATCGTCGACGGGTCGATGTCGAGCGGGTTCCCCTTGGCCCAGGAGTTGTCCACGAAGGCACACATGAGGTTGTTGGCGAGGCTCACAGCGTGGACGTCGCCCGTCAGGTGCAGGTTGAAATCCTCCATGGGGATGACCTGCGAGTAGCCGCCTCCCGCGGCCCCACCCTTGATGCCGAACACCGGTCCGAGGGACGGCTGGCGGATGGCTGTGACGGGCTTCTTCCCAATGTGGGCAAGGCCCTGAGAGAGGCCGATCGTCGTAACCGTCTTGCCCTCTCCCAGCGGCGTGGGCGTTATGGCCGTCACGTCGACGTACTTCGCCCGAGGCCGGTCCCTGAACTTCTCCTGGACCTCCAGGTAGACCTTAGCCTTGTACTTGCCGTGCAACTCGATGTCGTCGTCATCCAACCCGATTCCCCGCGCGATCTCAGTGATCGGCTTCAACTCGGCTTCTTGGGCGATCTCCAGGTCGCTCTTCATGCGTTTCTCCCTTTCCGTGAGGCCTGAACCGCGGCGTTCAGTCGTTCACTCCCGTTGCTGGCAGACCGGCGGCTGTCAACGCTGACACGCGCCACTATATACAGAGACAGAACCGGAGCGGAGGCGCAGTCGGGTCAGCAACGCCGTGCCGGCTCAGCAGCAGCGGCCGCCGCGCCCGGCCCGGGCCCGTTCCAGGTCGGCTTGCGAGTTGATGTTGAAGAAGCTCCGATGCCTTCTGTCGTACCGTTCTATCTCCATCTCTTCCAGGTATCGTACGTTCACTTCGGGGAAGAACGCCACGATCCTGTTCTCGCCCTTTTCGAGCACGGCCTCAATCGGCCCCAGGCACCTTCTCGAATAGACGGCGTGGAGAGGCTCCAGGAGGCCGCAGTGGCGAGGGATGACTACGTCGTGAGGGGCGCAGATCTCCATCATGTGGCGGACCAGACGCCCGTTCAGAAACGGCATGTCCGAGGCCACCACCAGGCTGTGGAAGGACGTGGCCGCTGAAAGCCCTGCGTGAATGCCCGCGAGCGGGCCTCTCCCCGGGTAGAGATCGGCCACTGTTCCAACGCTCAGGTGCTCCGGCAGCTTGGTCTCTCCGCCCGGGGCCCCCGCAACGATGATCTCCGTCGTCAACGGAACCAGGGTCTTGACCGCTCTCAAGAGCAGGCTTTCTCCCTCCAGTTCCTCCTGCACCTTGTCTCTTCCGAACCGAACGCTCCCGCCACCGGCCAGGACGATGCACGAGATCCCTTCCGAACTGTGTGCACTCACGCTTTTTGTGCCCGCCAGGACCGAGTCCGAAACGGCCCCGGACTGCCGGCCGCGAAGCAGGCCGACCCACTCTGGACCCGACGCGGTGCAGGCCCTCGCCGCGCCCTCGCGCACGCCTGTGTAGCGGGTGTTCCAGCCCATGCGGAATCGTGCCGATTCAGTTGGGACACGGAAGCCGGAAAACCTCCTGCCATCCCGCCTGACACGCACGGTTTCGCCAGAACGGGAAACATTGTGACTCCCGTCACTAACTATGATACCGCACACGACTCATGATAGTGTGAAGGAGCTACGCGGCTACGAAAACCGTGATGCTCTTCATCTGTACCAATTGCTATAGATATCTGAAGCTCGACCCGCGCAACGAACGACCCCGATGGACCGGATGCGGGAGGCCAGAGCGCTGACCACGCCCGCAGCCGAAACCCATCATTCGCAGGGAGGAGCCTGACCCGGATGGCCCGCGAGGAAAACAACCCGATAACCATCGACCCCGCTGCCGCCGAAATGATCGACCTGGCCACGGCAGAAGGCGTCCCGACGGCCTTCTCTCGCGCCGAAACCATGAAGCCCTGTCCCATCGGCCAGAACGGCCTGTGCTGTCGCGTGTGCTTCATGGGTCCATGCCGGTTCACGACTCGCGGCGATATCGAAGACGTCCGCGGCGTCTGCGGCGCCACCGCCGCAACGGTGGTGGCCAGGAACTTCGCTCGCATGGTGGGCGCCGGAGCATCAGCGCACTCCGATCACGGCCGTGACATAGCCCTCGTACTCCTGGCAGTCGCCCGGGGCGAAGCACCCGGGTACCAGATCCGCGATGAGGAGAAACTCAAGAAGGTGGCCGCCCTCCTGGGCATCAAGAGCGACGGGCGGCCCGTGCTCGAGGTCGCAGAGGACGTCGCCGAGAAGGCACTGGCTCAGTTCGGCCAGCAACAGGGAGAGATTGCATACGCCGCCCGGGCGCCGAAACGCCGCCAGCAGATCTGGCGAAACCTCAAGATGGTGCCCCGCGGCATCGACCGTGAAATCGTAGAGCTCTTCCATCGCACCCACATGGGGAACGACCAGCACCCCGAGCACATCTTGACGCACGCGCTGCGCGTGTCCCTGGGCGATGGCTGGGGCGGCTCCATGCTGGGCACCGACCTGAGCGACATTCTCTTCGGGACCCCGAAGCCGAACACGTCGAGGGCCAACCTCGGAGTGCTCGAGGAGGACCAGGTCAACCTGGTGCTCCACGGCCACGACCCGAGCCTGGCGGAGCAGATTACTGCGGCCGCCCGCGATCCTGAGATCATCGAGTACGCCAGGTCAAAGGGCGCGAACGGAGTCAACCTCGTCGGCATCTGCTGTACCTCGAACGAGGTGCTGATGCGCCACGGCGTGCCGTCCGCCGGCAATATGTTGAACCAGGAACTGGTCATCCTCACAGGCGCCGTGGAAGCCATGATCGTGGACGTCCAGTGCATCATGGAGGCGCTGTCCGATCTCGCAGGGCGGTTCCACACCACCCTCATCACCACGTCGGCCAAGGCGAAGATCGAGGGCGCCACCCACATCGAGTTCGACGAGCGCAACGCTCCCGCCATCGCCCGGCTGATTGTCCGGACCGCCATCGACAACTTTCCCAAGCGGACAGGACGCATCCGCATCCCCGATGAGTACCGGGATCTGGTGGCCGGGTTCTCACACGAGTACATCAACTACATGCAGGGTGGCACCTACCGCGGCTCTTTCCGCCCTCTGAACGACGCAATCATGTCCGGCCGGATTCGAGGCGTTGCCGGGATCGTCGGCTGCAACAACCCCCGGGTCACGCACGACAAGGGGATAGTCCACACCATCCGCGAGTTCATCAAGAACGACGTACTGGTCGTGGTTACGGGCTGCGGCGCCCTGACCGCAGGCAAACACGGGTACCTTACCCCGGAGATGATGGAGGAGTGCGGACCGGGCCTCAGGGAAGTCTGCGAGGCCATCGGGATCCCGCCTGTGCTCCACATGGGTTCCTGCGTGGACAACAGCCGCATCTTGACGGTGCTCACGCAGATGGCGGAAGAGGGCGGTCTGGGAGAGGACATCAGCGACCTGCCGGCCGTTGGCGTCTGCCCGGAATGGATGACTGAAAAGGCGCTTTCCATCGCCGGTTACTTCGTCGCCTCCGGGGCCTACGTCCTGTTCGGCGTGGGATCGCCCGTCTCGGGCAGCCCGAAGGTCGTGGATCTCATGACCAAGGGCTGGGAGGAGCTCGTCGGCGGCAAGCTGGAGTTCGAGCCCGATATGGACGAGCTCGTTCGGAAGGCCCTGGAACACATAGACAACAAGCGCAAGGCCTTGAAACTTGAGGAGTACGATCCCGGCCGGTACGGGCAGAGCGGAGATGCCCGGTTCATCGCGGCGGCGACGTTGAGTTCGGGCGCCCGAGCACGCGAACGAGAGCCGGCATTGACCGGAACGGCAGAGGCAGACATCAGATAGGGGTTCAGCGTTGTCGAGATTCATCGCGGCTTCGGCCATAAGAGGGGCGCACAAGATCGTGGCGCAGGCGGAACGCGAGCTGGACGAGGCCGTGAAGGAACACGGCCCCGAAACGCCCGTCGCCTTCACCAACACCGCCTACTATCTCCCCGTCATCTACGGCTATACGGGCCAGAAGGTCGAAACCCTGGACGGCATGACACCCATCCTCGAGAAGGCCCGAGCGTTTCTGACGCCGGTACCGACCGATAAGCTGTGGTTGCCATACCTCGGCGAGACCCTGGATGCGGGAGTCGCCACGCTGTTCGCCCAGGAGATCATCGAGGCCCTTCGATTCGTTCGCGGCGAACAGCCGGAGCGAATGTCCCTGAGCGGGCTCGCCCTCCCGCCGGCGGCGCCGGCAACGGACTCCGCCTTCACCGCGCCGGACGAAGCCGCTGTTGAGGGCAGAGTGGTCTCCGCTCCGAGCCGGGGCTCATACACGCTCAACGGACCCATCGACGACATCCAACTCCGTACCTGGGGCATCCAGCTGGTGGACGGGCGAATGCCCGGCTTCGCAGCAATCGTCGGCTGTGCCAAGTCCAACGAAGTGGCTGTGAAGATCGTGCGGGAGCTTCAACGGCGAGGAATCCTCATCTTCCTGTCGGGCAACGTCAATGGCCGCAGCATCATCCACCAGCTTGTCGAAGAGGGAGTTCAACTCGGGTACGACACCTACACCGTCCCGTTCGGCACAGACACCATCTCAGCCATATACGCCCTGGGGTTCGCCACCCGCTCTGCCCTCACTTTCGGAGGTCTGACCGGAGGCCAGGCGCGAGAGGTGCTGGAGTACAACAAGAACCGCGTATTCGCCTTCGTCCTCGCCCTCGGTGAGGTCGACGATTTGAAATACGCCACCGCCGCAGGTGCAATCACCTACGGGTTCCCGGTCATAGCCGACACCCTGATACCGCAGATCCTGCCCACCGGGATCACCACCTACGAACACGTCGTCAGCATGCCGTTCGACGAGATCAGGGGCAACGACGACCTGGAGCGCGCGGAACGACTGGTCGAGCGATGCATCGAGATCCGCGGCGTCAAGATAAGCATGGTCGATGTGGACATCCCGGTGGCCTACGGCCCCGCTTTCGAGGGAGAGATCGTCCGCCGCGAGGCCATGCAGATGGAATTCGGCGCCAGGACGACACCCGGATTCGAATACCTGCGGATGGCCGATCCGGACGATGTCCAGGACGGGCGTGTCCAGGTGGTAGGACCCGACCTGGACGAGATGGAAGAAGGCTCGAACAACCCGATCGGCATCGTCGTGGAGGTGGCGGGCAGGCGGATGCAGGAGGACTTCGAGCCCGTCCTGGAGCGCCAGATACACCACCTGGTCAACTTCGCAGAGGGCTTGCAGCACATCGGCCAGCGGGATATCACCTGGATCCGCGTCTCGAAGAACACCTACACCCGCGGCTTCCGCCTGGCCCACCTCGGCAACATCCTTCACGCCAGCCTCCACTCTGACTTCTCGGCCATCGTCGACAAGGTGCAGATCACCGTCTACACCAACCTGGAGCAGGTCGAGGAGCTGCGGAGCGTGGCGCGCGCCGCGTTCCAGGAGCGCAACGTCAAGACCGCAAACCTGACCGATGAAAGCGTCGACACGTTCTACAGCTGCACGCTCTGCCAATCGTTCGCGCCCGACCACGTTTGCATCATCAACCCGGAACGCGTGGGGCTGTGCGGCGCTTACAACTGGCTGGACTGCAGAGCCTCGTACGAACTCAACCCGAACGGGCCGAACCAGCCTGTGGTGAAGAGAGGACTCATCAGCGAAGAACTGGGCGAGTGGGAGTCCTTCAACGAGTTCGTCTACCAGCACTCCAACACCAACATCGACAGAATGACTCTCTACTCGATCATGGATGCTCCGATGACTTCGTGCGGATGTTTCGAGTGCATCATGATGCTCATCCCCGAAGCCAACGGGTTCATGATCGTCTCCCGTGACGACCCCAGCATGACGCCGGCCGGGATGACGTTCTCCACCCTGGCGGGAATGGCCGGCGGCGGGCAGCAAAGCCCCGGGATGATGGGCCACGGCAAGTACTATCTGCTCAGCAAGAAGTTCATCCCCAAGGAGGGCGGCTTCAAGGCGGTCGTATGGATGTCGGCCAACCTCAAGGAGGAGATGAGAGCCGAGCTCCAGGAGGTGTGCGAAGGCATCGGCGAGCCCGACCTGCTCGACAAGATCGCCGACTCGAATGTGGCCACCACCGTCGAGGAGCTGATGGCCTACCTCGAGGACATCGGACACCCTGCCCTGAAGATGCCTTCACTTCTGTAGTCTCACGCGGCTGAACCAGAGAGGACTTCCGATGGCCCCGATTGACGTCCCCACAGAGAAATGGACGGGTCAGATACGGGAGGTGACCCTGGGCGGCGACTCCCGCAAGAAGGTGGTCGTCGGAGGAGCGAATACGCTCCCCTTCCTGCATTTCGAGGGGGTGATCCCGAACTCGCCCGTCATCGCGATCGACGTGGAGGACCGGCCTCCCGAACGATGGTCCCCGGCGCTTGAAGCGGCCTGGGGCGATGTTCTCCACGAAGGGCCTGCAGCCTGGGCCCGCAAGGCAGTGGAATTCGGCGCCGACATCGTGGCGCTCACCCTGCGCAGCGCCGACCCGGAATCCGGGGACACCGGCCCGGACGAGGCAGTCGACACCGTCAAACAGGTTCTGGCGGCGGTCGACGTGCCGCTCATCGTCTACGGGCCCGGCATCGCGGAGAAGGACAACCAGGTGCTGGTGGCGGTTGCCGACGCCACGGCAGGAGAACAACTGGCACTCGGTCTGTGCGAGGAGAAGAACTACCGCACCATCGTCGCCACGTGCATGGCCAACGGGCACATCCCCATCGCCCACTCGCCCATGGACGTCAACCTGGCGAAACAGATGAACATCCTGATCATAGACATGGGTATGTCGGGCGACCGCATCCTGATGGACCCCACCACCGGCGCCCTCGGGTACGGCATTGAATACGCCTACTCGGTGATGGAACGCCTCTCCCTGGCCGCCCTCACGGGAGACACGATGACCAACATGCCGCTCATTCTCAACCCCGGGAGGGAGACGTGGCGCGTCAAGGAGTCCATGGCCGAAGAGGGAATCCCGGCCGAGTGGGGTGATTTCGAGGATCGCGGGGTCGTCTGGGAAGGCCTCACAGCGCTGGCACTGGTGGAGGCCGGTGCCAACATCTTGGTGATGCGCCACCCCAGGGCAGTGGCACTTGTCAAGGGCGCCATCAATAAGCTGATGGCTTCAAGCTGACGCAGCGGAGGAAACACACATGGCGCTGACCGGGCTCCAGATATACAAGCTGCTGCCGAAGACCAACTGCAAGGATTGCGGCTTCCCAACCTGCCTCGCGTTCAGCATGAAGCTGGCTCAACAGGTTGTGGAGCTTTCGGCGTGCCCCCACATTTCGGAAGAGGCCGAGCAGGCCCTTTCGGCGGCGGCCCGCCCACCGATCCAGCTCGTCACCGTGGGCGCTGGTGACGGCGCCATCTCAGTTGGCAACGAAGTGGTCATGTTCCGCCACGAAAAGACGTTCTTCAACCCCACGGGCCTGGTGGTACGGGTGAAGACGTCTCAGCCACCGGAAGACGTGGCCGGCACGGTGGCGGCCGTGGACGCCTTCTCCGTCGAACGGGTCGGTCTCGACCTCAAGCTCAGCGGCATCGCAGTGGAAGACGCCGACGGCGATGCCGACGGGTTCGCCTCTGCCGTGGAGTCCGTGGCTTCCGCGACGGACCTGCCGCTCATCCTCATGTCGAAAGACCCCGCAGTGATGAAGGCGGGCCTGGCGAAGGTAGGAGGCCGCCGGCCTCTCATCTACGCAGCCACAACGGACAACGTCGCAGAAATGGCGGCTCTGGCTACGGAGCACAAGTGCCCGCTGGCGGTCTACGGCCAGGACCTCGCCGAGGTGGCCGAGGTAGCGGGACAAGCCGGCAAGGCCGGGGTGGAAGAGCTCGTTCTGGATCCCGGGGCTCGGGACTTCGCCGGAACGTTGGGCCTCTTCACGCAGATACGGCGTCTGGCGCTCAAGGCCAGCGACCGCCTTTTCGGCTATCCCACGATTGCCTTCCCCGGTGAGAGCGCAGACTCCCTCGAAGAGGAGACGCTCCTGGCTGGTCAACTGATCGCCAAGTACGCGGGTATCGTGGTCATGGACCACTTCGCACCGCACTCCGCCTACGCTCTGCTCACAGAGCGCCTGAACATATTCACCGATCCGCAGAGGCCCATCCAGGTGGAGCCCGGCGTGTACCCGATCCGCGACCCCGACAAGGACAGCCCGGTACTGATCACCACCAACTTCTCCCTCAGCTACTTCGCCGTGATGGGGGAGGTGGAGGGTTGCGGCGCGCCCGCGTGGCTCGTCGTGTGCGACACCGACGGACAGTCGGTTCTCACCGCCTGGGCCGCCGCGAAGCTGGATGGAGAGGTGATCGCCAAGGCCATCACCAGCAACGAAGTGGAAGCCAGGGTCGACCACCGCTTCGTGGTCCTCCCGGGCCACGTGGCAGTGCTTTCCGGTGAAGTCGAAGAGGAACTGGCAGGCTGGTCGGTGATTGTCGGGCCCCGAGAGGCAGCCGACATCCCTAACTTCCTGAAGAACGTCTGGACCGCCCGGCTCCAGGAGTCCCGGCTAGAAGGGGCCAGCCGATAGCCCCGGCGGGGTACGGGTGAAGAACTCGAGTTGCATCGTCGCTCTCCTCCCTGACAACGCGCAGGCGGAGGTTCCGGTTGGCACGCTCCTGTCGGACGCCATCCGGCAGGCGGGCCTGGAAGCCTACGTCCCTTGCGGCGGCCAGGGCAGGTGCGGACGTTGCCTAGTCCGCATCGAGAAGGGCACGGTCCAGAGAAGGCCAAACTCACGCCTGACCGCAAAGCAGATCGCGCAGGGCTGGGCCCTCTCCTGCCAGACAGAGGTCACAGGAAACGTAAGCGCCTTCCTGCCCCCGGACAAGATGAGGGAGGAGGACGTTGCGGGCACGGCAGCGCTCAAAGCGCCGCGCGAGGCACCTCCACCCCGCGATCCCATCGTCTCGCACCATCTGGTCGAACTCCCCCGTCCGACGCTTCAGGAC
>SDBU01006660.1_pt1 | contig 13512 bp, 19 predicted proteins | sample 2277071 | NCBI WGS metagenome assembly SDBU01 (sample SAMN10397929, study PRJNA504765) | marine sediment metagenome | isolation source: marine sediment core GS08_GC12, 126 cmbsf | place: Arctic Ocean: Gakkel Ridge, Loki's castle | collected 2008
GAGGGTATGCTTAATTTCATAAAGGCGAACCGTAAATTACACAAAGCATTGAAAGATAAAGATTGGAAAACGTTTGCCTTTTATTATAATGGCAAATATTATGAACGGTTTCATTATGACACCAGATTAGCCGAGGCTTATGGATAAGACATCTAAAATATTGGGCAGCCTTCTTGCGGTTGCTATACTTGTTATAATACTAATGCGGTCTTGCGGTGGCGGCGCGTTGCCATGCCCCGAAACAGTTGTGGTGGCCGTCGATACGGTACGTAACGAGGTAACGATTGACACTATCCGCATCGTAAATACTGATACGGTATATAGAAATATATACGTAAAAGTTCCTATACCATACCGCGATACGGTATATCTCTCAAACACGGCCACGGCCGCATTCGTTGACAACTTTGACGATATTCTCTCGGAAAGTCCGTGGATATATAAAGACAGTATAAGCGATGATACGATATCTATTGCCTACGTCATAAAAACGTACGGCGCAATAAAGAGTATCGATATAAAATATCGACCTTTGGCGGACTACTATATAGAGAAAAGAAGTATACTAGAAACCGAGATAACAAAGAAGAAAAAGAACTTCGGTCTGTATGCCGGGCTAAACGTTGGCGGGAATAAGGCGGGGCTTACGCATGCCGCCCCAGCTATCGAGTTTACCACCGAGAAGGTTACCTATAACATAGAGTATGACTTGGTCGACCGAGCCTTGACGGGCGGCGTAAAGCTACGTATCCGTTTGAAACGGAAACAATAAAAATTCCCATAAGGGATATGGGACCGACACCGTAATAGGATTTTTTAATAATTTCCTAGCAACCGAAAGGGGACCAATAACGAATAAATATCTTTGCTTAATTGCCCCGAAATCGCTTCGCTTACGAAATTCCTTCATCCTATCGGATTATCGGCCTTTCTATTTCGGGGCTAAGGCGGGCTACCTTGAAATAAAAAAGGGGTATTTATACTTATTGCAAATAGATAATTATTACATTAGATTTGTTGTCATAGCGACAATATGCGTTAGTCTTAGAACTTGCAACCTTTTTTTAATCAGGAGACTACGATAAATCATCACCACGCTAGTAAAGCGTGGGCGGTAGTCTATCCCTGATACTTGCAAGTTCTAGGTAGACTACGAGGGTTATACCCTTTAAGCCCACGCCTATTACTTATACATACGACTATACGGGGCTGGTAGTTACAAGCTATTTAGCCATGAAGGAATTAATTTCGATAATCGTATTATCTATAATATTTATCGGTTGCCAAATCAAAGAGAAGCCTAAATGGCCTTATTCTCAAGAGGAGGAAGATAAACGCAAAAAGGAAATGATTTCTGAATGTATTAGCGATTGGGAAGGGTCTGGTATAGAATTGACCACGTATATCAAAGAAAACATGAACGATCCGGATAGCTATCAACATATCAAGTCTAGTCATTATTATAAGAATGGTAAGTTATATGTAACCACTGAGTTTCGAGGGAAAAATGCTTTTGGTGGTGTTGTAAAAGAAATCCTTTCTGTTGCTGTGGATTTTAATTGCAATGTTGTAGAGGTGTATGATTAACGAAACATAGTATTAATTATAGGAAAATTCGGTCGGTTGCCAGATGTTTTGTAGTTTAGTAAAAATAACGAAGGGGGCGTTCACGAAGCACCTAATGAAGATGCCCGAGATTCCCCCGACCTTGTCGTCTACTGTATATGCTTACAGCACTTCGTCCTCGGGAGCCCCTAAAAGGGGCTCTTTTGTTTAGACGAAACTAGAAACCTTTGTATTCTTTTGCAAATCGAATTGTAATAGTTGCAGTTGGAATTAACCCCCCCCCGCCCCCAAATATTACCCATAGCGAGCCGGGTAATGCCTACTAAACATAACGCAATCCATTATAGGACAAAAGCCACTAGGCACTAGGTTCAGGGTTCTAGCGACATTTGACCTATAATTAGACATTATGTTAAATAGAATAATACCCGACTGAAATGGGCATATTTGCCACCGATTATAAATCGGATATTTTTATTTCATCATCTGTAGAAATTCCGAAACTATCGTTTCTATATTTCTACAGATGAACGGTAGCCCGCCTTAAATCTTTTGTCAATGATTTTCTTTCTGATTATCAATTAGTTATATATTATTTCAAAAAATAATCGCAGATTTGTTTGCATTGTATTTATACTTTTGTATATTTGTAAAGCATTAAGGAAACCAATACGCAAGAAATGACAGATCCAAACCTACCAACCGGAACACCCGACCCAGCAGAAGTACAAGAAATGAAAGAATGCCCCGCTTGTATGGGCGAAGGCTTATTTGGAGAATCAGATTGTTGCGGCGCGAGTATTAAATGGACTGATATTTGCGAGGAATGCCTAGAGCATTGCGACGAGAATGAATGCGATATCTGTAACGGGAAAGGCGAATTAACCAAACAAGAATACGATCTTTATAAATCTAACGAATAAACCGATGCCGAGAATAGTAGACAAGTTTACGCGAAAATGGATAATTGCAAATGGAGTCCCGCTTGTACTGAACTCCGGAGAAGAGCTTACCCTCAGGGGATTGCATTATCAATTAGTAGGAATTGGATTTCCTAACACCTTTCAGCATTACAAGCGCGTAGTCGATGCAATGGGCAAGGCAAGGTGGGCTGGGCTTATACCTTTCGAGTCGTTCGTAGACTTTGATCGTAACGTAATAGGGAAAACGGCTGCCGACCCTACCGATGTTAATAATGGAATAGCCGATGCAAAGTCAGCTATAAGCATGTGGATGAGTAGCTACTTCAAAAATCGCTGGGAAAATCAGCCTATTTATCCAGAAGTGTTTATTGAGAAGAATGCACAAATTGGAGTATTTAGAAAACCATGCGAAGAACGAAGTGTCGCCCTTTCGCCATGCAAGGGATATCCAAGCCTTACATTTCTTAATGATGCGGCCAAAAGGTTTTCCGCCATGCAAAACAGGGGGAAGGAATGTGTAATGCTTTACTTTGGCGATCATGATCCATCAGGAGACGACATACCAGTTAATATTGGCGAGACGCTTTACCGAATGGGATGCTCCGTGGATATACAACGGATAGCATTAACAAAGGAGCAGGTAATAGAAATGAATCTTCCGCCAGCGCCGATCAAGAAGGGGGACTCTCGTTCGGCGGGATGGGATGGAGTAGGCCAGGTTGAAATGGATGCCGTACCGCCAGATACAATGAGAAGCATGCTACATGCCGCACTAGACAATCTGTTTGATGAAGATCTGGGCGATGAGCTTGACGAGATAGAAGAGGCCGAAGAAATAACTTACGTAAAAGAATTAAAGGAATATGTAAAAACATTAAGCCCAGAAGAAGATGACGACGAAGAATAGTATAGTACAAATTGACCACGCCGAGTTTGGTCTAGAAGAAAAGAAGGCCGCGCAAATACAAGCGGTCTTCGCGCCCATGCTTCAAAAGATGGTCGACCTGGAGGACGAGTATAACGAGGTTATACAGCTTCCTATGGGATTCGAGACATCTGAGACGGCCAAAGAGCTTCGGCTAAAGTACGTATCAATACGAACCGAAACGGCTAAAATTCACAAAGAGACAAAAGCGTTTTACCTTAACGGCGGCCGCTTTGTTGATGGCTGGAAGAATGCTCAGCTATTTGCATCCGAGGGTATAGAGGACAAGCTAAAAAATATCGAGAAGCATCACGAGCTCAAAGAACAAGCACGCAAGGATGCGCTCGAGGTTGATCGCTTGGCGTTACTAGAGCCTTACGAGGTTGAAACCGAGCATCTTCAACTTGGTGAAATGGCAGAGGATCTTTGGGAGAATTATTTCAAAGGTATTCAGGCAACTGACGCGCAACGGAAAGAAGATGATGAGGCGGCCGCTAAAGCCGAAAAAGCCGAGAAGGAGGCGCAAGCGAAAAAGGTTGAGCGGATAGAGCGTCTCTCGGGAATGGGCATGATTTGGATTGATGCCCTAGACCATTACGAAAAGGATGGTCAGTCGGTAACCAAAGACGACGTCCTGTTGTTAAGCGATAAGGACTTTACTGCTAAGGTAAAGGCCGTGGCCGTTGAGCTTGGAAAGCTAAAAAAGAAGACTGATGCCGAGGCCGCAAAGCAAGCGGAGGCGGAGGCCAAGAAAGAGACAGAAGCAAAGCGCGTGGCCACCGAGTTGGCCGCAAAGCAAGCAGCGGAGGCCAAAGCAGCGGAGGTGGCAAAGGCGGCCGAGCTTGCGCCCGACAAGGCAAAGCTCGAGGCATTGACAAGTACTATTACGAACCTTGAATTGCCCGGCGTTAAAAGCGAGGAGGCTCAAAGCATTATAGACGAAGTCGAGATGCTTTTAGGTAAAATTTCAAACCATATAACAAAACGAATTGAAGACTTATAATCAAAAGCAAATAAAATGACGACAAAAGCACTGACAGTAAAAAGCCTATTCGCTAAAGATGAGGTCAAGAAGAAGTTTAATGAAATGCTCGGTAAAAGATCGGCCGCATTCATGACATCCGTTGTCCAAATTGTGTCGCAAAGCGAGAACCTGGCTAAATGCGAGCCAATGAGTATATTCAACGCGGCGGCAATGGCGGCCACATTGGATTTGCCTATAAATAGCCAGCTTGGATTTGCCTATATATTGCCGTATAGGGATAAGGCATCGTTTCAGCTAGGATACCGCGCTTATATCCAACTAGCGCAACGCACAGGCCAATTTAAAACCATATCAGCCACGCCCGTATACGAGGGGCAAATAGTAAGCGAAAACCCGCTTACGGGCTTTGAGTTTGATTGGAGCGCCAAAAAGAGCGAAACCTTAATAGGGTTCGCCGCGTACTTTGAATTATTAAACGGCTTTCAAAAGACGCTTTATATGACCCGTAAAGAGCTTGAGGATCATGGCATGAAGTACAGCAAGACATTCCGAAAAGGTTTCGGTCTTTGGAAAACTGACTTCGAGGCAATGGCATCTAAGACCGTCCTAAAGTTATTGCTTTCAAAGTTTGCGCCGCTTAGTATTGAGATGCAGCAAGCCGTGATAGTCGACCAGGCGGTAATCAATGATCATGAAACCCAGGACATCACGTACGTCGATAATGACAATGGTGGCGATGCCGGATCAATAGAGGCCGCTCCGGACAAGAAAGAAAAGCCGGTCATGAACCCCGAATATAGCGGATGGGAAAAAGCCAGGACGGCATACTTAAAAGGAAACGTGACTGTCGATGATATACGCGGTAACTATATATTATCTGAGGAGGATGAAAAACTATTAACCGCGCCCGAAGAAGCCGTTACCGAGGAGGTAAAAGGAGAAGCCCCGGCCGAACCCGAATCGCCAAAACCCGAGGAAAAGAAAGCCCCGGCAAAGACGGTCGATGAGATCAAGCCCGCGACAATACTTGACACCGAGGGCAAGCCAAAAGAGGCCAAAGAAAAAGAAGAGGAAATAGTAGCCGAAAAGGTTGAGCCGGAAGCTGAGGTAGCTCTTCCAACGCTTAACGAGAAGCACGAGAAATGGGAGAGCGCACGTAACGCTATATTAGGCGGCCATACATCGATTGAGGCTATACGAAAACAATACACCGTTTCCGACGAGGATGCGTTGAAATTAGAAGTTCCACCAATACCAAAAAGCTAAATTATGCAAGGAGAAAAGATAGTTAGAGAGGACACGAATTGCTATGACGGAAACCCGGACGGGTGCGAAATAGTTAAGTCGGAGGTTCCATCACTCGCGGCACTAGACTTACGTTTTTGCCGCACACACACGGAAGTTATATCATACAACAGACCACATGAAGTTCCCGGAGTTTAAAATACGGTGTAGCAAGATCAGCGACATAATGGCTGATCCTACAAAGGCTGAAATAGCTGATGGTAAAACACTAAGCAAAGGATGTATGACTTATCTAGATGAATGGATAGGTAATCTGGTACATGAGAGCGAAACGGAGCTTACGTCTAAATACCTGGATAAAGGCAATATAATGGAAGACGATGCTATCGATATGCTTGCGGATTATTTGGATGCTGGTATGTTTGTCAAAAATACTGAGTTTTTCGAGAACGAATATACAACCGGAACGCCTGATGTGAAAACCGACATATTGATCGCTGATGCAAAATGTAGCTGGGTATCAAAGACTTTTCCGATGTTAAAAACCGTATTACCAGATAAGAATTACGATTGGCAGGTGTTAGGTTATTTAGATATAACCGATAGAAAGAAAGGGATTATTGCTTATTGTTTACTGAATACGCCTTTGCATTTAATCAAGAGTGCCGCAACATCCTGGTGTTACAAAAATGGATACGAGGGATTACAACAGGCTATACTGGATAAGTATATCAAGAATATGACTTATGATAATATTCCTCGTAAATATCGTATCAGTACCTTTGAGGTAATAAGGAACGATGCCCGAATAGAATCTATTCATAAAAAAGTAATTGATTGCAGAAAGTACATCAAACAAAAACTTGATGTACTGGCCGCGCGGCCTGATTTTTAACCATAAAAAGCGTATATTTAATTAACTAAATAAATTAAAATAAGATGGCAGCATTAAACAAAGTTTCTTTAATTGGTAACCTCGGAGGCGACCCTGAAAGTAAAAAACTAGAAAGCGGCGATACGGTCGTTAATTTTTCGTTAGCTACGAGCGAAAGCTGGAAGAATAAGGCGGGCGAAAAGGTAGAGGATACTCAATGGCATAGGTGCGTCGCCTGGCGGGGTATTGGCGAGGTAATTGCCAAGTATTGCAAAAAAGGAAGCAAAATATATGTGGAGGGAAAACTTCGGTACAGAAGTTACGAGGATAAGGATGGCGTCAAGAAATACGCCACCGACATTGTAGTCCGGGACATGATTTTGCTAGACAACAAGGGCGAGAAGACGGCCACGGCCGCCGCAGAATCACCAGCTCCGGCGGCCGCACCGGCAAAAGAAGAGGAGAGCGACGACCTACCTTTCTAGTACATAGTGGAGGTAACAAAATACGATATAATACGAGCGGTGTGCCATGTTTGGTGTGTTGATAGGGCAACCATATTCAAGGACACCCGGCATCGCACAACGATTGATCCTCGTGGCGTTATAATGCAGATGATGTATAGGCATCTTCTCTGGTCTTTCGACCGCATAGGGCATGAAATGAAAAGGAAGGGCGGCCGGGCATTTGTTCATACATCTGTAATACATTCGGTTAATGCAGCGAACAATCTTTACACCACCGATTTATCTTATCGTAAACGAGTCGATACGGTAAGCGAAATACTCCTTACGGGCATATACCCCGACAACGATGCCGAGTTAAATAGGAATATGAAATACATCAATACATTGCGCGGCAACATAGGCTCGGCCAAATCTAGGCTTAATGAAATGATGAGCGATGAGGATAATAGGTACGTAAATGAAATACAAAAACTAAGAGACGAGGTGGTTTCTTTAGGATCGCATCTTGGTCAGCGTATTGCGGCTTATAATCATACGCTATGGAGAGATAGAAAGGTTAAACAATGAGCCGAGAAAGAATACTATATTTAATACTAAACTCTTCCAAAGAGGCAATCTTGGAGCTCCGCAGAATGAAATTAATCACCCTGAGCCTCAAGGAGTTACAATAAAAGAATGAAAATAATTGCTCAAAACTTTGGAAGCTAATTATACTTTTGTATATTTGGACTATTAAACGGAAACCAATACAATCAAACGAAGGCTTTCCGTATATAAATTAATTAAAAACCGGAGCAATAAAGCTCCATCTAAATTTCATAACATGAAAGGAATAGAGGGCTTTGCAGCCTACCGATTAACCGAAACAGATCGAGTTGTCACCACGGAAGGTGAGTTCGAGGTCGAAATAAAGAACAATAAGTTCGAACTCAAGAACGACAAAGGCGAGACCAAAAAGGTATCCCTGGGCTTCTTGAAGAACATGGCGTACGACTTGGACGGCGATAATGCTGGGGCAATAGCCAAAACCGCAAAAGAAGAAGAGGCGGAAGCGGACAAGCCAAAGGATGAAAAGCCAAAGGCGGCAGCTGGCATAGCACCGGAAAAAGCAGCGGCCAAGAAGCCAGCGGCAAAAGCTGGTAAGGACAAAGTCGACCCGGTAAAAGCGGCCTCCGAAAAACAAGCCAAAAAGGAAGCGGATGCCAAAGCCAAGACCAAAGCCAAAGAGGAGGCGGTTAAAGAGAAGGCAAAGGCAAGGGAAGCGGCTAATAAATGGGCGCAAGGTTTGAAGAAGGATGACAAAATAACCTTCACTCCGTTTGGCAAGGACAAGGCCGTTAAAGGCAAAGTCGTACGAGCTTACGATAGCCTAAACAACCCAGGCAGCTGGTATGTTACCATTAAGGATGGCGAAGGCAAGAAGTATGACAAGGTTGCCACAGCGGTAATGCCCAAGAAGAAGTAATGCCGGACTTTGATTTGTTCGGGGACGAGATCATCAAGGATGAGCTCCTCCGCGATAAGTTTATGGAACCTCCATTTACCGTGCTTGATACTAAGCGCGGCGAATGGAGGAACCGCAAACGTAAGTGGAAAGCCCTGGGTATAGAGAGCGAGATAGGTCGAGACGTCGTAGCTCTAAAGAATACATTCTCTGATAATTATGGACGTGAAAACATGCCAGAGGCAAGTATATTCGATCCGGCGTTATGCGAGTTGATGTACCATTGGTTTTGTCCTCCTGGCGGTACTATACTCGACCCATTTGCGGGCGGCTCGGTACGCGGCATCGTTGCCAACTACCTCGGCTTCAGTTATACGGGCATAGAGCTACGCGAGGAGCAAGTTGCGAGCAACCTTGAGCAAGGTTTGAAAATACTGAAAGAGAATTGTCCTGAATGGATATGTAATGATAGCGACAAGGAATTGGATATTATGGATCGCTCCTTTGACTTTATTTTTAGCTGTCCGCCTTACCTAGATCTCGAGGTATATAGTGATCTAGATGATGATCTTTCTAATATGGAATACGCTGATTTTAATTGGGCGTACAATAGTATAATCGCGAAGGCCGTGAAGCTATTAAAACCAAACCGCTTCGCCATCTTTGTAGTCGGCGATATACGGGATAAGAAAACCGGGTTTTATAGAGGCTTTACGGACATGACGCGTAAAGCATTTGAGGCGGGCGGCGTAAAGCTATACAACCAGGCCGTCCTCTTGCAACCGCTTGGAACGGCTATGCTAAGGGCTAAAAGGTATTTCGGAAGTAAAAAGAAGCTCGTAAAAGTACACGAGGATGTTTTAATATTCTACAAAGGCGACCCAGATAAAGTCCCTGAAGTATTTAAAGAAAAGGAATAATGACCGATATGTTTGAAGCGGAAAGAACCGTAATTTGCGAGGATGCCCTTGAGTATTTAAAGGAGCAAAGCGGGGTAAAAGCCATTATTACGAGTCTACCAGATATGGAGGAGGTGGGTATGGATTTATATAATTGGAGAGATTGGGTGGAGTTGGCTTGTAGCAGGATTATGAAAACAATGCCCGACGATGGAGTTATATTTTTCTACCAAACTGATAGGAAGTATGAGGGGTATATAATAGATAAGAACGAGCTTATATCTAATCAATTCCTGGGTATGGGATTTAAAAAGATCATGAGTAAAATAGTCTTAAAGCAAGATCCGGATACGGTAAACCTATTTCGCCCATCGTACACTAATCTATTTGGTTTTTCTAGGACTTTGACCTCTGGCACGGCCACCGGCCGACGTCTTTTATGCCGGGAAGATGGTTTATAAGAACGCAATGGGTTTCAACGCTTGTTCTGTCTGTTTGGACTACATAGAAAAGAAGGTAAGTACCGACCATATACTTGACCCGTTTTGTGGCCAGGGTTCGGTATTGAAAATAGCTAATAGCCGAGGATTTAAAGCTACGGGTGTGGATATACTAGAAGAGCAATGCGTAAAAGCCAGAGCGTTATGACACCGGACTTCGATCTGTTTGGAAAAGAAATTGTGAAAGACCCGCTATTAAGGGACAAGTTCATAGAGCCACCATTCTCGGTACTAGATACTAAGTCCGGTAATTGGCAACGCAGGAAGAAGCTATGGAAGGCAATAGGTATGCGCTCAGAGGTTGGTCGGGACGTTGAGCTGTTCTCTATGGGGACTAAAAAGTATGCCAATAAAGAGGAATACCATGACGAGAAAAGCCGCAAGTTCAATACCTCGATATTTGACCCGGCACTTTGCGAGGTTCTTTATCATTGGTTTTGCCCAGAAGGAGGAATGATATTAGACCCCTTTGCCGGGGGATCAGTACGTGGTATTGTGGCGCATAAGCTAGGGTATAAATACATCGGCATAGATATACGAGAGGAGCAAATAGTCAGCAACCGAGAGCAAGGTAATGACATATTACATGATGATAATCAGCCACTTTGGTATTTAGGAGATTCGGATGAGGTTTTAAACGCATCTTGTATAGGCGGATACGAAGAGTTCGATTTTGTCTTTAGCTGCCCGCCGTATGCCGACCTCGAGGTTTATAGCGACTTAAAAGGCGATATATCGAATATGGCCTACGAGGCGTTTCGCCGGGCTTATAGTCGTATCATACGTAAAAGCTGCGATAAGCTACGACAGGGCGGGTTTGCATGCTTTGTAGTTGGAGAAATCCGCGATAAGGATGGATATTATATAGGCTTTGTTCCGGACACTATTGACGCCTTCGAATCGGCCGGGATGCGGTATTACAACGAGGCCATCTTATTGAACCCCGTTGCAAGCGCATCAATGCGAGCCGGGGGTAATATGAAAACAAATAAATTAGTTAAAATACATCAGAATGTTCTGGTGTTTAAAAAACCGTAAAAACGGAAACCATGAAAAAAGTAAAAATTGAAATCAAAACATTTGCTGGAACAATATTATTCAAATACTCTTCTGAAAACAATACTATCAAAACAACGTTAATTCAGGCTACTAAAGAAGGTGCGAACTTGAGAGGTGCGAACTTGGAAGGTGCGAACTTGGAAGGTGCGAACTTGAGAGGTGCGAACTTGAGAGGTGCGAACTTGGAAGGTGCGAACTTGAGAGGTGCTGATGGAGAAAAAATAAAAATCCAGAAAATAGCCGTTTTTATTGGAATTTATAAATATATCTGTATTCCATTTATCTCAGAAAACGGTACGCAATATGTAAAAATGGGTTGCTACACCAGAACTGTTAAGGAGTGGAATAAGGACTTCTGGAATAATCCCACAGAATTTTTAAACAAAGATAATATAGAGACCAAGCTCAGATTATTAGCCTACAAGACGGCTAAGTCTTGGCTTAAATTGAATAAATAACAATACGACCCACCCCGAGAGGTTTCCTTTCCTTGTCGCTTCCGGCGGCCAGTATTGGTTTCCGGCCTCGGAGGGTGGGTTTTTAAAACCTAGAATTATGTGGATATACCATTATTTGATATTTAGCTATTTAATTGTATTTGGTGCATGGCTTAATTCAGGAACTATGCCTACATGGAATTTGCTTATATCTCCAATTATATTACCTATACTAATTGGACAATATTTAACTAAAATCACAGAATCAAAACCATGAAAACATCAATACAAATACACCTAGCCACATGGCAGTTGTTACCATTTGTGGCCGAAAAGAAATTCTGGTCGACGCCTGACGTTAACCTGGATAGGAAGTTAAACGTAAAGCAGCTTCATTTCCTTTGCTTCACATTAATAATCGATTATACTGACTGATATGGAAAACTTTAAAGCCGAAATAATCGCCGACTCGTTAAACGAACGTGACGATAGATTAACAACCTTTGTCGTGGTGTTTCCGCGCATCGTGTTAGCCGAATTTAATACGCACCGCATGCTGAGCCGCAATAGCGCATCAAGTCGGGCTGTGCCGTTTGAAAAGATGCTCAAGCGGGTGATGGAAAACCCGTTTATCCCGCTTAAATGGATGAAGGATCATAAAGGGATGCAAGGAGCGGAGTACTTTGCATCCGGCTACACATTTAGTCACCCGTGCACGAAAGCGATAGGGGGTATCGACACAAGCTCGCACGAGTATTTGTGGTTGAAAGCCAGAGATAAGGCTGTTAAGTTTGCAAAATTATTAAGCGATAGCGGTGGCCTAACCAAGCAAATAGTCAACCGTTTACTCGAGCCGTGGATGTATCACACAGTAATAGTAACGGCCACGGATTGGCAAAACTTCTTCGCATTACGAGCGCATGATGCCGCCGAGATCCATATACAAAAACTGGCCTATATGATGCTCGAGGAATACAACGTACATGAGCCAACTACATTGAGGCCGGGTGAATGGCATATCCCGTTCGGTGATAAAATGGACAAGGATAGACTAAAAAATCTATCGAAAAAAATGGTAGCGACACCGGATGAATTGAAAATAAAAATAGCCACGGCCAGATGCGCCCGCGTTTCTTACATTAACTATGATGGAAATGACGATTACGTCGCCGACCTAAAGCTACACGATACGCTTGCTGGAATGGGTCATTGGTCTTGCTTTGAGCACTGCGCCCAGAACGTTACGTCAAGTCAAGAGCGGAGCGGCAACTTTAAAGGCTTTGAACAATACCGGAAGATATTCGCGGGTGAGAATCGCGGGGATGCTAGGGTTAAAATTAAATAACATGCCAGACGATAGCGTAGACCACCCCGAACATTATGGCGGGGAAGATAACCCGTATGAAGCTATTAAAGTAATCGAGGCCTGGGGGCTTGGCTTTTGTCTTGGCAATACGGCCAAGTACATAGCCCGAGCCGGGAAAAAGGATATTGCTCCGAACTTGCAAGACCTAAAGAAAGCCAGGTGGTATCTTGATAGGGAAATACAAAGATTAGAGCAATGAAACCGCCATTAAAAGGATGCGACCAGATTACCCGTTTAATTGCCCGTAAATACCCGGACTTATTAGAGTCTAAGTTTTACGAGAATAGGGTAGCATGGGCGCGATTAATGCGGGAGCTCGACCGCTTTTATTTAGTACCTTTACGTAAGTGGATCCAAGACAGAAAACTATGATATTTTTAATACCAAAAGAAGATTTAGAAAAGGCTTTAGCCGATATAAAAGCCGCCGAGAAGAATGGGTTTATGCATTGCAAAAGCGTATTCAAGCTCGTATCCTACGGATCATTTCTTGATGAAAGGGAAGCTAAGTATTCGGATATGTCAGAACGAGCACACCCAACCAACGGCGCTCTTAATTGGGGCACGGGACAAAATATAACAAAAAACAACGCGTTCAAAGACGGTAAATTAGTGCCCATTAAATAGCAATGCAGCTAAGACCCTACCAACTAGACGCTCTACCGCTATTGCGCGCCTCGATGGCCGCATACCAAAGATCGATCTATGTGTTGCCCACAGGCGGCGGTAAGTCCGTTATTTTCAGTGGTAGCCCGTAGGGGAGTCGAACCCCTGTGACGGGACTGAGAATCCCGCATCCTAAACCACTAGATGAACGGGCCGC
>SDBU01006661.1_pt1 | contig 13511 bp, 13 predicted proteins | sample 2277071 | NCBI WGS metagenome assembly SDBU01 (sample SAMN10397929, study PRJNA504765) | marine sediment metagenome | isolation source: marine sediment core GS08_GC12, 126 cmbsf | place: Arctic Ocean: Gakkel Ridge, Loki's castle | collected 2008
CCATCTCTGGTCGGTGATCATTTCGTGGGTGATTTGAACCCTGTATCCGATCTTCTTGTAGATTTCTGTCCACTCTACATAATCGGGCTGTACGATTGGTACTTCAGCCGTCTGCTGAATTTCCGTCGCATCAGGCCATGTTCCTTCCTTGACGATTTTAATAGAGTCTCCTTCGTTCCTGAATTCCACAGGGAAGATTCTTCGAGATACGTCTACATTTGCCATGAATTCGATAAGTTGTTCGTAAACAACTTCGTCGATTAGCATTCCTAAACTTGTTGTATAACTCATTTCAATATCACCAAATCAACTTGATCTTCGCCCGACCATTTAATGTTCCAAGTGCTACAACCCTTCCAACGACGCTGAAGTAGCCAACTCCGCTCGGATTGGCAATAGTAGTTGCTTTTCCCTGCGTTGCGGGTGTCATGTATGATCCTGCAGATGGAACTACAGCACTATTACCAGTTGTGTTGACATAAACGATCATGTCAAGCGCCACGGCTGCCATTTTCCCAACAGATGCTGGGAACAGCACGACGCCCACGGGTCTATCAGTAGTTGCCTGTGTTGACCTCACTTTGTTGCCTTCAAATTTGACGACATCACCAGAAGTTACAATGGATGTGGCCTCAAAAGTCCACACTCTTCCATTTCCAATTTCCCATTGTTGTGTGCTCATTTTACTCAACCATTATTTTTCTTAAGCCCTTTAGGGGCTTGCCATCCTTTCTCTTTCCGAAGATGACTTCCCTAACGTCTTCCTTTAACTCCACCTTTAGTTCATCAGGATCGTCATCTCCAGGACGTGCCTGCCCCCCACCCGTTTTAGGTAGGGACTTTAACGTGTCAAGAGCATCTATGATGACATCATGTGAAGCCTCAGAATAATCCTTTTCAGAAAACTCTAGCTCCTTTCTGAGTTCGGTCAGTTCTTCCACCAGTGTCGCCTTTTCCTCGGCCAGTCTCTGTTCATCAGCCTTCTTGTAAGTCTCAACGACCTCTTTAGCAGTCTCTAACTTGCTTGATAGATCATCTCTTTCTGTAGTTAGACTATCAACTTCACCTTGAAGCTCCACAGTTCTTTCATCAAGAGTTGCCTTTTCATCAGATAGAAGCTTATTTGCTACTTTGAGATCTGTCATTTCCTCTGTCACTTTCTCTAAATCAAAGTCTTCCGACATTGTTTGTTCGCTATATTCTTGCGAGAAGTCCCTATTAAATGCTTCGCTTATTTGCTCCAATTTTGCAATTATCTCACTTTCTTCCATGCTGTTTTCCACCGTTTTTGTCTCAAGAGTTTCTATTTTCAGTTCCTCGGCGTCATCAATGAATTTTTCCAGCTCTTCGCTGAAATTTAACCCTACCGACGATCCCGGTATTGCGGGGAACAGAACTATCGCCTGCTCTCGTCCCTCCATTTCTGCACCTACAATTGCCGCAATCGGTTTTCCGCCCATCTCTTTCAGATATTTTTTAGCAATTTTATGAAGTCCCTCCGACTTATATTCTTTGCCCAATCTATGCGTGCAGTCATCATCACCATATTCCCGGCCACAAATGCTGCAGAACATTTTATTGACCTTCAATCCCACGGATGATGAAGTTATTAATTTATTGCGGATTTTAGCGGCCATGTCGGCGTCTTCTATTCTTCCTTCATAGTTAACGACTCGCCCCTTTTTTTCAGCATCAGTGATTCTCCCCACTAATTTATCGACAGTTTTTACCCACGGCCCGCCTTCAAATCCATGATCTTTCAGGATATAGGCTCCATGTCCATCAATCCCCTTTTTTAGAGTCGCGGCGATATTCTCCAATTCATTATCGGGAATAATAAAGTGCTTGCTCTTAATGTATCCAGCTTTGCAGGACAAACCTTTAACATGTAAAGGAAGCCCCGTGCTGTCAGCACCACCATCAAAATCAATTTGAGAATCATAAGATAAATTTATTTCCATCATTTCTCACCCAAAGTTGCCTTTACGAAAGCTTCGCCTCTTTCCAACAGGAATTCTTTGGCGATCTTCCGTTCCTCATCAGATATATCCTCCATGTCATTAACCGTCTTCAAAGAGTTAAGCAATAGCGAAGGATTCAGAATACCATTTCTGGCCCATTGTAAGAATCTTTCGTCGCCTCTTGCAAAAGCAAAGTCCCCATCAAGATATGTTATTTTAGTCATATCTGTATCATCATAATGATTTTGTAGCCCTCCTATTAAATCCTTTGGTTGAAGCCCGTCATCACTATGTTTTCCTTTAGATTTTCTCCACGTAGAATAACAAATTGCTGTTCGTTGCTTGTTCGGCATCTTAGGATCTGCTTTTGCCAAGGCTCGGATGCATCTGCTAATATAAATATTCTGTTTTTCTCCCTTTTTTGGTTTAACTATTGGCATTCTAATATATAAAAAGAGTGGGAATTATTAAATGTTTTGTTCAGATTCTTTAAAGCCCTGTCCCAGCACTTTTTTCATTGTCTTATAAGCCTCGAATTTGTCTACCTCTGTCATTACTTTTATAGTTTCTAGCCATTGTTCAAATGACATTTTGGGCGCATTTGGTTGCGGCCTTTTAATTCGCGGCTGATCCGATGGTTTTTTAGTTGGGGGTTTTTCTGGTGCTTGCGTGGGCGGCTTAACTGGTGGTTTGTCCGGCTCTTTATCAGTAGGATGGCTTTCTTTTGGGGCCTGAATCCCACCCACGGGTTGCAATATGTCATCCTTCCACTTATCACCGCGAAGAAGACCATAACCCATAGATTCAAGAATTCTTCGAGATTCCTCTATTCCAACAATCCCGCCCATTACTAATTGCGTCAATTCTAGAATGGAAAGTACGGAAACGGTCAAAGGATTCCAGGTTAAATATACGGGTGTCTTGTCCGATCTCTTCTTTATTTTGCCCAGCAGCTTGAATTGGTGCTTAATAACCTGCTCTTCAAAATAGGTTTTCACTGTTGTCTGCATGGCCTGCACCGTGGAGTTGAAGATGCTTCTGATCTCTTTCAAGGTGTTGGCGTCTATGTCCTCAAGAGCCATGTATAGGCTTGGAACACCAAGGGAAACAATAAGGCGTCTCGTTTCTTCTTTGTAATTTGCAATGAGTGCTTCGGGAACATCGGGCGATTGGAATTCAAACTCAATATTGTGTCTTGTAGCAAACCAATCACCCGGCTCAAGGGTTTCGACCGCATCCCCCACTTTCTCAACCGCATCAGCGCTTGCCGGATATGTATCACTTCCGACTTTGACAACCCTGAATGGATAAGATATGAATTTCGCCACCGCGCTTATGTCCTTGCCCTTGTCCTTCCAACTTTTTGCCTCACTGTAAACCCTCTCTAAAAGCCCTATCCCGTATATTTCAGAGTGTTTCAGACTTGCGGGAATATAGAGAATGTTTTTTATGTCTTTAGTGCTCCCGGGCTTGGCAGTTTTTGTCCAAACTATCGGATCTTCTGTCCCCCTAACTTGTCTAACTTTTTTAAATTCACCCGTTGTCTTGTCTCTTACAATATCAAGCTCATAGGGTGGAAGAAACATTATTTTCTCTATTTTCTTTGAATTTCTTGGGACATCCATCTCTCCCCAGACGAAACCGAAAACCAATAGGTTGAGAAAAATCTTCCTGAAACATTCGTGGAAGTTAATTCGGGCATCGAGTTCTTCGATGATTTTTGTGTTTTCAGTTTCCCGCTCTCCAGTTTCGGCGTCAATCAATTGGTATCCATTTGCTATAGCTACTGCTATATAGGCTTCAATCGCTCTCGCAATTAAACCTCCGTCATCGTAAAATTTCTCCAATTCTTGCAATTTGTCAACTCGCGGCCTTTCCCCGATACTTTTGCCGAATAATTTATTATATGAAAAGCCGTGTTTAGAATGTCTAGTAACAACGGCTTGGCTCATCTCTTTCCTCATTTCGTCAGTAATAGTTTCTTCCAATGTTATGCTACGGCTTTGGTTTACAGTAGGACTGTGGAAGAAACATTTTGTGGAGCTATTTATTGCATATGCTCCACATGGAGTTCCATCCGACTTTATAGAATTGCACTTTCTAGCCATATTATATTAATAACTGCTTTAGTAGTTTTTAAACCTTTCGGTTTTTGTCAGTATAATTTATATGTGATTAATATATTACTATATATAAAAAAAATTAAGATGATGGTGTGATGCGTTTTATGATGATATCGCGTCCATGCATATCACATATTCTCACAGCGGCATTCCACCAAGACTCCGCAATCAACGCGTGCCCGAAGAATTCAGAACTCCTTGAAGTCTGTGCCTGTCTCTGATAGAAGACGTTGGGGGCGTTCTGGGACGCCAGCCGCTGGGCCAGGTAGTAGCAGGCAAAGGACGTTGCCGCGTCCTCAACCCACGCGTCCGTATTGCTCCCCGTTGCTGGGGTTATGCCGAGATATTTCTTCATGGCGGCCTCGCCTCTTTTAATAGAGAAATTGACCGTGGCGCTTGGTGTTAAAGCTATCTCAAACCCCGTTGCGCTACGAACCAATCCAACCCTAGTATATGAACCCATTACAATTAATTGTTATCTAAAGATACTAATAAAGTTTGTGTTTATCGTGTTCGAATGACGACATCATATGATCTCAACCATTTCAAAACAGTTTTATGAGAAACGCCGTATATCTCCCCGATGGTTGGAGATCCGATTTTTTCGGCGATGTATAATTGCTTCAGCTCGTCTTTCGGAGGAATTTCTATTTTGTTCGCTGGCACGAGTCCCTTTTTAAATCTACTCCCCATTCCTATTTCTGGATGTTCTTTTTTATGGCATTCGTCACAGAGAGTAATGCCATTATTTATATCATATCTCAATTCTGGAAAGCCAGTCCACGATTTTATGTGATGGGGATTAATAAATTTTCCCTTGTATCCACAATTTTGACACGTCCAATAATCTCTTCGGTAAACAGCAGCACGCCATTCTTTATATTCAGAACTTCTTCTACCTTCTTGATTTTGTGCCTTCCCACCCTGCCAGTTCCAATGTGTTTCTTTGTATTGATATTCTTCAGGATGTTCTTTACGATATTGTTGAAAACATTTTATTGAGCAGAATCGCGCATTTTTCTTTCGAAGTTTGCCCCGGACATTAAAAATATTTCCGCAATATTCACATTCAACATCTTTACTTTTGCCCTGAAGCGGGGGAGGGTGAAATTCTTCTGGGTGTTTTTTACGATAGTTGCCATAACATCTTCTAGAACAAAATCTTGCGGTTTTGTCTCTTTTTGGGGATACATAAAATGATTTGGTGCATTCTTGGCAAACTTTCCATGTCATGGTCATCAAATAAAAATGACTCAAACTATTATATAAATGTTTTGATTATAAAAAAAGGGGGGATTAATTAGCTAAATTATGTTACCTGTACCTTCCACGTGATACTCAAAGAATCTCCTCCGCCCCAATCAATATTCAGCGCGTTGAAAGTCTGACGGCACAGGAGCACCCCTCCGGTAAGTTCGCTATACAGCCCGCTTTCCTCTATTGCCTGGGTTCCCGTGCTCGTCCCATACAATCCCGAGGGTTTGCCGGAAGCGAATACATACACTAATTGTGCCGTGTCGTTTGTAACGGTCGTAGTAACTCGCGTCCCCGTCCCCGCTGCTCTTACACGTTCAGCTTCTAGCGCTGTATCTCCCGTACTTGCTGCCGTGGCCCCGCTGCCGATGGCAACCCACTCATATCCAGATACAGACGTTACATCCTTTAGGATAAGGGCAGGAATTGCCGCTTTTCCAGCAGACGTGATCAGATCTTCTCCATAGTGGGTCTGCTTGATGTTGCCGTCTTTATCGTAGACAATGGCTTCCATCCAGTCTTTGAATTTCCAACTTTTCTCAACTATATTTCTTTTTCTCATTTTATATCACCTACGCGAGTACTCCCGAACACCAACTTCCGCTTTTAGCAACGAATATATAAAGTCCTGAAAAGTAAAAAGTTCCATAATCAGCGGGGAGAAGCCCCGATGCTGCATGGATGGGAGTAGTTGGGACTTTAAATATCGTGTTAATAGTTGCATTGTTAGCAGTTAAAGTTCCGCTGACGTTCGCTGCCTTGCTGGCGTTCACAGTATCTATTCCCGCTGTAGTTCCGTCTAATGTTACAATTGTTCCGGCTGTTGCGCTAAGGACCGTTGCCGTAACGCTCGGGGAGACGATTGTGCTCGTCACCAGATTTAGCTTCTTGACTTTCTTATCGAATAGTCGTTTTCTCATTTTATATCACTCAATTAAGCCATAGACGCAGATACCCATTCTCCACTTTTGGAAAAGAATATACTAAGACCTGTGAAGTAAAACACTCCATATTCCATGCCCGATGATTTATATTGGGCCGTTGGAAGTTTCAACGCCGTATTAACAGTTAAATTAGTGGCAGTCGCCAGTCCGCTGACGTTCAATGCCTTGCTAGCATTCACAGTGTCTATTCCAGCTGTGGTTCCGTCTAACGTGACAATTGTTCCGGCAGTCGCAACAAGGACTGCTGCTGTAACACTAGGAGAGACGATTGTGCTCGTGACTAGATTCAACTTTTTGACTTTCTTATCGAATAGTCGCTTCCGCATTTTGCTCGCCTAACCTTTACCATTACCTCCTAATAAATCCACCGAATTTTAAGCCTGTTTTTATAATTAGATTATAATTACTCTTATAAAATAGAAAGATTTAAAAACAAGTTGCGTGATATGTAAAGTAAGATGCCAACAATATTTCAAAGAAAGGTTTTAAAAGTCGGCGGTTCGTTAGGCTTGACGATTCCCGACAGCATAGTAAAGACTTACGATATAAAACAGGGCGATAAAATAAACGTCGTCAGCGACATTTTAGACGAGGATGGATTATTGGTGATAGACATTAAAGGAAGAACCAATGAGGAGCTGTGGAGAATAATAAAGGAATGATTTATAAGTTTTTTATGATTGGTAAGATTTATATATGGCGGAGCACAATAAGGTGGGTGCATGACGTTAAAAATTATAGACCTGATTTCACAATATTTAACCGAGGAAGATAAGGAAAACGCAAATAAATTTGATTCTTATACCAAGTTGCGGGGCTACGTCGCCGACAATTATATCAAGCAATGGGTTTTAGATCACGTTTACACTGAAGACATTAAAGACGCCCACGAATCGGGATATTTTCACATTCATGATTTGTCCGATGGGCTTGTACCCTATTGTAAAGGTCATGATATCACAAAAATTCTCATAAGGGGATTGAAAACACAGACGGTCATTGCTGGACCCCCGAAACACTTGTCATCGTTTTTCGATCAATGCGTGAACCTCATAGCATATAACCAGCAACACTGGGCTGGGGCGATGGCTATTGCACATATCAATACTTATGCCGCTCCCTTTATTCGCAAGGATTGGGGGCATCTAAGGGACGAAGATGAAAACTATCCCGACGAGATCTACCAAATCGTTAAACAAGCCGTCCAAAGTTTCATATTCAACCTGAATTTTCCGTCGAGGGCGGGATCCCAGACCCCGTTTTCGAATGTTATTTTTAACTTCAAATGCCCAGAAATTTTACGAGATCAGGATGTTGTTAACGCCGGATGCGACGGTCTATATGGGGACTATGATATAGAGGCTTACATGATTCTCAAAGCCTTTAACGATATATATAATGAAGGTGACGCGGGTGGGCGTCCCTTCACCTTTCCCATTCCAACCTTGAATCTTCTCCCTGACACTCCCTTTGATGACCCACTGTGGTTTGAGATCGTTGAGACCACGATTAAATTCGGAACTTGGTCATTTTTCAATTATATTGGTTCGGGACTCAATCCAAACTCAGTTTTAGCGATGTGCTGCCGGTTATTCAACAATCTGGATGAAATAAATGGCTATTTAGACGAAGTTGCACCGGCTGGCGGCAGATGGGCATATCAGGGCGAGACCGGATCTATCGGCGTAATTACGTTAAATATGGGTAAACTTGGCTATCTTGCCAATAAATCCGAACCCGCTTTCTATGAATTATTGGAGGATATTTTGGATAAGGCGAGAAGGGCGCTTGTAATGAAGGGCATCTTCATTGAGAAATTCAAGGATCGCTTTATGCCCTTTGATGTTGAATACGGCACGGATTTAAGACGCTTCTTCCGGACAATTGGCGTTGTCGGGCTTAATGAAATGTGCGTGAATCTCTTTGGAACGTCCCTCAGTGAAAATAAGGAGTTTGTTATAGAGGTTCTTGATTATCTCAGGGAGTGGACGAAGGAGACGCAGAAGGCCACACGGGTTCTTTGGAACGTGGAGATGACACCCGCCGAGGGGAGCGCCACTCGTCTTGCCATGATGGATAAGGAACTTTACGGTGATGATATTTTTACGCAGGGTATAGAGGGCGCCTGGTATTATACCTCAATGGTAACGCCGCCGAGTCAAGAACTTGGTTTAATAGAGAGGATTCACATCGAGCAGGACATTCTGTTGAAATTCAGCGGGGGCACGATTCATCGAATCTTCCTGGGCGAGCAGGCCCCGTCCATTGCCGCCGCTGCTAAATTGATAGAAAGAATTGCAAAACGCACGAAGGTGGTGTATTTTGACCTCGCATCAATCTATAGCATTTGCAAAAAAGACGGCAAGCATAGAAGGGGAAATCATCCAATTTGCGAAGAATGCGGATCCGAAGCTTTGATCTACGCTAGAATTGTTGGGTACTATCGACAGATCACTAATGCTAATGTTGGAAAACATCAAGAAATCCTAGAACGTCACAGGATAAATCTCTAATTTTTTTATCTCCTACCGTGCCCCCATTTTTCCGCAATGTGGAGCAAATCTATATAGATCTATATAGATCACTCACGTCTTTGCGGAAATTTGCCCCATCGGTAGGAGAGTTTTATTTCTGCGAAGGATTTAATAGAGGCTAAATATAACAATATAATAGAATGACAAGACGAGGTGTCGCACAAGGTGCGGAACGCGAGCAAAGGAGAACTGATTATCTCCCCGTTACGCGAGGGGGCAATCAAGTGGAACATATCCTCAAGATTCACCCATCAGGAAATTGGCCTGTGCGGATTAGTGACAATACCCCGTAGGAGAGAATGAAATGTCAATAGACACAAGCAACGATGTTTACGCTGTAGCAGAAGGACTTCAGCGTAAGGGGTTCTACGCTGAGGGATTGTTCTGGGCGTTCTACAGAAACATTGCAGGTGCCCCTGGCTGGGAGTTCTCCGCTGATGGCACCACGTGGGCGGGGGCTTTCACAAGCATAGGTGCGTGCGTAAGCGGACGCGATTTCAGTGTCTGGTTTGACGGCACGTACATTCACTACGTCCGCTACGCTAACTATGACCTTTTTTACCGCCGTGGCACGCCTGTGAACGATGGGTCGATCAACTGGTCGGCTGCTGAGCAGACAGTCTACGATGGTGCTGCTGGAAATATTCATTATAATCCTTGTATCGCTGTTGACACAGGCGGGTATGCCTGGATTGGAGTGGATTATTTTAATGGTTCTAACCATACGGTTTACGTCTTTAAGAACGCTGCTAATGACGGTACATGGTCTGAGGACTTCAGGTATCAGCTAACCGCAACAACTAGCGCCACACTTAAATGGAGGGCTATCCCTGTTCCGCTGACTGATGGTAAGGTCTACGTGATTTACTGCGTAAACAGTCAACTTCCGCTTGGTAAACTGTATGACGCAGGCTGGGGTGCCCAGGAAAACGACCTCGCAGATAACGCTATAGAGGACAGTTATGGGTGCTCCGCTGTGGCGCTCGGTGATAATGTCCACTTCGTCTACAACAGAGATGTCACGTACCAGATCCGTCATAATGAGCGTGTCTATGGTGGGGGCTGGGATGCAGCCGATGTGCTGGTACAGGATACCGTAACGAGCTCCACTGGACCCGCCTTATCCGCTGACCCATCCACAAGCGACCTCTACTGCTTCTGGGCACTATCAACCACTGACCACGTTTACTATAAGAAATACAGCAGTGGCTCATGGGGTGACTTGGTGGACTGGATAGACGAGTCCGCAGACGACATAAAATATGATTACCTTATCAGCAGTTTCTACATGGACTACGGCGGCTACATCGGACTACTCTACGTCACAAAACTTGCCAGCCCATATAACGTGAGGTTCGCGTTTCTCGACCTAAGACCGGTGCCCCCCGAAACAAAAGTAACGATACAATATAGAGTAAAATTTGGTGAATGATATGAAAACAGTACCAGAGTTCCACGCCAGTAGGCTGGGATTAGGCAAGGAGCGACCCAAAGTCAAAACCAAGGGGGCAAGAACCTGTTGGGTTTGTGGCACCAAGATGGCTGCGAAGATAAAGGATATGGTGGTTATTCCGACGAGGAATCCAAGTCATACGGTTGAACTGAATGAAGGGGATAAGCTGTTCGCTGTCCGGAGGAATCACATCGAGTTCAGCGTCAAGGGCAGTGGCACTCGCAGAGTGGCCTCAATCTATAAACTGGGAGTTGAGGGCGGCGAGATACTGCAGATAGGAGAGGATGGAATTGTTCGTAACTGAGTCTCAAGCCTTCCATATTCGTTTAAAGGGTAGAGGCAAAGGCTCTAAAGATTGGGCTAATCCCTGGTCTGAACATGAATACCTTGGAGACGGAAAATTCGGTGCCACATTTGGCGCTGCTAAAGTATTCAAAGACACTGATGGTTCATGGAAGAGGCATAAGCTCACGGATAAGAGAGCCACCGACGATTATGTATTAATTCAGTCTGCTCAATGCGCCGTTGAAGTCTATCCCTACTATGCCAAATATTTTGATCCTCAGCATAAGGAGGTTCGACTACATGAGGAGCGATGGGTTGTTCAGAGGCTTTTCAAGGAACCTGATAAGTGGCGAGACGTCGGAGCTTGGAACCCCGTTATGGTGGTCGAGCAACAGGCTACCTCCCTCAAAGTCACGATCACATACGAAACGGATTATGGTCCTTTTGTAGTGGAATATCTGCAGCGTGATTCAAGCCCTCTCAAGCATAGCATCATTTTTACAAATACCTCGGGAAGCGAAGAGAAATTTAGGGTGTTGCAGAAATGGGCGGGGATCGTCGGTGATAGGGTTCAGCATGATAGTGGGGAGGACATCATTGATTCGAGTAAAACCCTTGATAGTTCTCGCTTCACATTCCTAAAGGAAGACGGTAGCCTAAGTATTTTCGAGAACCAACTCGCCATGTATTATGGCTACAACGAGGATGGGTCAAGGTATGTTCTAAGTGATAGAAACCTTAAACCGGTTGAAATCGGCGTGCATGCCCAGGGCCTGAAAGCCGATTTTATATTCGGCGACTGGGTGTTGGCTCAAGATGAAGCTCTCACGATTGACCCGCTCACCACTACGTTATACTCAATAAATACGGATTCCTATGTAAATAGTGAAAGTCCAGGTGTGAATTATGGTAATGACAACAACGTTCAGGTAAAAGATGATAATTCAGGACATTACCAGTGGGCTCTATTTAAATTTGATTTATCATCAATAAGTGGAGCCACGATCACAACTGGCACCCTCCGAGCTTATTGGAACGCTTGGTGGGCTGATAGTGGTCGGATTATAGCAAGCGCTAAAACCACGGACGGATGGACTGAGGCAGCAGTCAACTGGAATAATAAACCCGCCAAAGGAGCTAACACTGATACTACTAGCGTTTCAGGGTCTTATGGATGGCGTGAGTGGGACTGCACTGTCTATGCGGGTGAGGAGCTAGCCGGTGACGAAGTTCTATCGATATACCTACATCCCACGGGGCCTCGAAACTGGTGGGCCTTCTCAAGTAGTGAGGGCGCCCAGGATCCCGAGCTTTACCTTGTATACATTTTTGTCACCGTTCCCACCGTCACCACCCAGGCCGCCTCGAATGTACAGGCAACAACTGCTACAGGTAACGGGAACATTACAGCCACGGGCGGCGAAAACTGTGATATAAGAGGCATCGTTTGGGATTTAGCCTCTCAGGGAGATCCAGGTGGCGCAGCCCCAGGTGCTTCGGGCTACGCTAACGATGTCTCTGAGGCTGGCAGCTTTGGCGTAGGAGCATTTACCAGAAGCTTAACCGGACTTCCAACTGGAGATATAATCTACGCGAGGGCATATGCCCACAACTCAGCAGGTTATAATTATGGTGCCGAAGTTAACTTCCTTACGAAGCCCGCAGCACCCACAAACGTGCAAGCCACGGATGGAGTCCATACAGACAAGGTAGTCATTACCTGGGCTAAATCTACGGGAGCAACTCAGTACCAAGTCTATAGGAACGGTGTTGGGCTTGGATGGTTAGGAGATGTTGCAACTCACGATGACGCTGGTGCCGATGCACCGACTATCACCGCAGGCAGTGGTGGGGCGTCTGATGGCACCTCCGCACTTCATGTTACTCTCAGCCTTGCTGGAGAGAGCACCAGCAATGGCACAATTCACACGTATAAGGTGAGAGCAAGAAATGCTACAGGTGAAAGTGCTGACAGTGGTACTAATACTGGATATAGGAAGCCCGGAACTCTAGGTTATCAGTGGCAGAGAAGCGCCGCAGATGCTGACGCAGATTATGGTAATATTGGCGGGGCAACCACTGACCCCTACAATGACACTGGCGCCCCCGATACTGGAGACGGAAGGTGGTACAGATGTGTACTTAACGCAACTGGCTGTACCGAGCAAATCTCAACTACTAATCGTGGATACCGAATAACTTGGCCTACCGTTACTACTCAAAATGCGACGGATATCATCATCGGCGGGGGAACCCTTCACGGTACAATTACCGTAACAGGTGGCGAAAATGCCAATGAGCGAGGTTTCGACTATGACTATGATTCGGGAGCGCCATACGCAAGTAGTTGGACTGAGACGGACAGTTTCGGCGCGGAAGCGTTTGAGAGGGCATTATCTGGACTTACGCAGGGGGTGACTGTTTATTTCCGAGCGAAAGCGGAGAATTCGGCGGGCTGGGGCTACGGCGGTGAGGAAACGTTTAGAACTGCCAAGGCGTGGGCGGAAACTCCTACCGAAACCATCAGCACGAGCGATAGTCGAACGTACATATTTACAATTCAGAGACAGTTCGCCGAAACACTCTCCTTAAGCGATACATATGAACGAATATTTTCGGCGGAGAAGCTGTTTAATGAAGTCGCGTCGATATTGGATTCTGTATTAAAAGATGCTCTAAAAATATTTAACGAGACAATCACCCAATCCGACACACTTTTACGCACGTTGGCATTGCAGAGAATTTTAACGGAATCAGCCTCATTAACCGATACCATATTAAAGGGGTCGGGAAAGGTGCTGTTGGAATCCGTCACTACGGGCGATACATTGGTGCGCCAATTGGCTCTATACAGAATTTTAGCGGAAACTGCCACGTTATCTGACACCTTATTAAGAGAATGGGCAGTACAAAAAATATTAGCGGAAACTGCCACGTTATCTGACACCTTATTAAGA
>SDBU01006662.1_pt1 | contig 13509 bp, 10 predicted proteins | sample 2277071 | NCBI WGS metagenome assembly SDBU01 (sample SAMN10397929, study PRJNA504765) | marine sediment metagenome | isolation source: marine sediment core GS08_GC12, 126 cmbsf | place: Arctic Ocean: Gakkel Ridge, Loki's castle | collected 2008
GATATCCGTCATGAGAATGCCCTGGGAATATACCCTCCTCCTTGTTGTGCCCACATCCATCTGTTCGCCAGCGGAGGATGCCATATTGGCAGATCTTGAACCGACCCGGGAAGAGTGGACACCAGTGCCAACCCAAATCCCACATACACGCCCTCCCACCTAAACTCCGTCACCAGCCTCAAGTGAAATACTCCCAACTGAACTGAGTTCCAACCTGAAGAGTATTACTACATAGAAGATCACCGATAAGGAAGAGGTTGTCATGAAGATATCATTCGAGAAAATCACCCTGGTGCTTTCATTATTAGTCGTCAGCGTATTCCTGGTCGCTTGCAACATTGCCGAATCGACCGAGCAGATCGCGATCCTGGTGCCAGAGAACACTCCCACAACTGTTCCACCTACTCAAACCGAAATTGTAAATACCCCCACAAATCCACCAGAGGAAACTATCGAATCTTTGCCTCCCGAATCCTCGATTGATCAAGTGATCGCAGGTTTGGAGGGATTGCCCATCGACGAATTCTTCGATGAATCCTATAAGCAGCTGTTGCTGCGTGAACCGGAGGTTCTCACTTACGCTCATCTCTCTCAGGAATTTGGTCTGCGCGACGATCAGCTCAACGATCTTTCTGACGTTTATATCCGCCAGACTCAGCAGTTAGAAGTAGCCATCCTTGATCTGCTGCGCACTCATGACCGGGAACAGCTCACTCCCGATCAACAGCTATCATACGATATTTACGAGTGGGATTTAGACAACCGGATACGCGGCCACCAATTTATGTACAACGATTACCCGTTGACCCACTTCATTTTTAGTTATGATTTTGCCATAAATGAACTATTTACAGAACTCCATGAGCTGAACACCAGAGAGAATGCAGAAGATTATATTTCTCGTCTATCGCAGGTTGACCACCAGGTTGACCAGCTCCTTGAGGGGCTAATACTGCGCGAAGAAGCTGGCGTCGTCCCCCCAGATTTCATTATCAGCATGGCCCGCAGGAACCTGCGAGATTATCTAGGATCGCGCTCCAATGACCCCGAAACAATTAATCCGCAGAGGCTGCCAGTTTACAACGTGTTCCGTGAATCGATAGAAGGTATCGCTGAATTATCCTCCGAGGAGAAGGCAGCTTTTCGTGAATCCGCTCGCCAAGAAATCGAAGAATCCTTCATCCCAGCATATTTGAAAATGATCGAACATTTAGAGTATCTCGATACAATCGCCACAAGTGATGCCGGGGTTTGGAAATTCCCCAATGGTGATGAATATTACGCTTATAAGCTGCGTGATGAGACCAGCACCGACCTTACGCCGGAAGAAGTCCACCAGATCGGTCTGGCGGAAGTCGATCGGATAAAAGCTGAAATGCGGCAGTTGTTTAACGAATTGGGCTACCCGCCGGATGAAAGTTTCGGTGATTCGCTGAGCCGCGCCATCAAAGAAGGTGGCTCTTACAATACTTCCTCCCAAGCGGGAAAAGAGAAATATATCGCCGCCGTCGAAGCCCTCATCGAAGAGGCTGACCAGAGAATGGACCAGCTCTTCGATATCGGTCCCAGCTGGGGAGTGGAGGTAGTTGGAGGCCCAATGGGTGGTTACTATACACCTGGTGCGCCTGATGGTTCCCGCCCTGGTGCGTATCACGTCGGCATCCTGGGATCGAGTCGCAATAAGTTTCTTGAGCCGACCATCGCTTACCACGAGGCAGTTCCAGGTCATCATTACCAGATTGCCACCGGTCAGACTTTAGACCTGCCCATGTTCCGCAAGGAAGGAAACTATAATGGCTTTGTTGAAGGTTGGGCGCTGTACGCAGAACGTCTCGCCTGGGAGATGGGTCTGTATGAGGATGACCCTTACGGTAATATCGGACGTTTGCAAATGGAGCTGCTGCGCGCCGTGCGCCTGGTGACCGACACCGGTATCCATTCCCAGGGATGGACCCGGCAGGAGGCCCAATCTTATATGGATCAGGCAATGGGCGCTCCCGGGTACTTCTCCCATGAGGTCGATCGCTACGTGGTAATCCCAGCCCAGGCGACCGGCTACAAGATCGGCATGTTAAAGATTCTCGAACTGCGCCAGCGCGCTATGGACGCTCTGGAAGATCAGTTCGATATCAAGGAGTTCCACAATATTGTGATCGGCAATGGCAGCTTACCTTTAGAGATCCTGGAGCAGCTGGTTGACAAGTACATCGCGGAGGATCTAAGCTCGTGAACCGTTAGCGAGGTTGTGATCAACTTAGTTGACAATCTCAAGCTGCTGAGTATTTTCAGATCAACATAAAAATATCGCTGATCCCCGGGAAGCGAAGATCGCTGTTGATCTAGAGACCGCTCTCCTTGTGTTCAGCATCCTCTGCCTTACCGAGAAGTGTCCGCACGGCCTGCAATTGAGATTCAGAGAGTCCTAACTTCTGCTCTGTCTCCTCATCATCCCTGATAATACGCCGGCCCAGGCCGGAGTAACGCCACATTTTCAAATCCTCTTCCATTGGAGAACCGATCAAATCTTCGCGAACTATACGCCCATCTTCCATGACAAGCACGCGATTGGTTTGCCGGGCGACAGATTGGTCATGAGTCACTACAATGAAGGTGGTGCCCTGACTCTGATTCAAGTCTTGCAGCAAGCGCATCAAAGCCTGGCCGGCCGCGGTATCCAGACTGCCGGTAGGTTCGTCAGCCAGCACCAGTTGTGGTTTGTTAGCCAGGGAACGAGCGACAGCAACTCGCTGCCGCTGCCCACCCGACAATTGGTTCGGGAGATGATTCATGCGATCGGGAAGTCCCACTAATGCCAATAGTTCCCCAGATCGCTTTCGGCGTTCGAACTTCCCTGAATGCCCCATCATCGGTACTTCAACATTTTCCTTTGCCGTGAGCGTAGGAATTAGATTATGCAGCTGGAACATGAAGCCGACAGTTTTGGCCCGGAATTCATCCTTGTTGCGAATCTGAGCCAGATCCTCTCCATTGATCAATACCTGTCCGCTGGTCGGTTTATCCAGGGCGCCGATCATGTTGAGCAAGGTACTTTTTCCGCTGCCGCTGGGACCCATTACCGTGACTAATTCGCCATGGGTGACTTTAAGGTTGACCCCATCCAGTGCGCGGATTTCTTCACCATCCCCGTAGATCCGGGTCAGGTCTCTCGTTTCAACTAGATACTCGGAGGCTGTGTTCATCGATTTAGCTCCACTCTCCTTCAGTCTCCCACTTCGATATCGACAAAGGCAGTCATACCCCAGCGCAGCTGGTCAGGGATTTCACTCAGTTCAATCATGACCGGATAATTCACGCCTGCCCCTTCAGCGGCCTTCGGGGCAATGCGGCTGATAATTCCCCTTACTACGACATCTGGCAGGGCATCGAAGGTCACGGTGGCCTCATCCCCGATTTTTAATAAGGCGAGATCGATCTCGGAGAGGTCCGTAGTTTCAACCTGCAGGTTATTTATATCTGCCAACAGTAAAATGGGCTGCCCAATGTTAACCCACTCACTCGGGTGCACAAATATCTCGCTCACATTGCCATCAAATGGGGTGCGCAATTCAAGGTCGGTTAAGGCTGCCTGTGCAGCATCCATCTGCGCTTGAGCGTTAGTCAGGCGGGCCTCGGCCACGGCTAAATCATCGGGATCAGGTCCCGCGCGATAAATATCGTACTCCCTCTGGGCTTTGCCGATCTGCGCCTCTAACAGGTCAATATCACCCTGGTTGGGCCCATCTTTGACCTGCTCCCACTTGCGCTGAGCATCCACTAACTGGGCGCGCGCAGTGACGAGATCGGCTTGAGCCACTGCGATGTCGACTTCGTTACCGCTGCTCAACAGCGCATTATGTTTGCGCACTGCCGCGTCGTAAGATTGCTGCGCGCTAGCCTGGCGCGCCAGCAGATTGGCTCTCACAAGGTTGGTTTCACGCTTATTAGCATGTGGCTCAAAATCGTCAATGGCTTTATCCAGAGCATCTTTTGCCAGGATAACCTGAGCCTTGGCCGCGTCGATATCAGCCTGATTTGCTATGGATCCCACAATTCGTAATCGCCTTTCTGTGCTTTCGACTGCCTTCTCGGCATCTGCGATGGCTTGCAGCGCGCCAGCTTCCTGCATATCAGAATTGAGCAAATCATCCAAGTCGTTCTGGGAGCTTTCCAGGTTTTGTAGCGCCTGGGCAGCCAGCAGAGTGGTGTTTTCATTCAGGTCATTGATGGCACGTTGGGCGCTGGCCAGCTCGAACTGCGCGGCAGAGAGCGCTGCCTGGAGCTGCTCTTTACCCTGAAGGCGAACCATTACCTGTCCGGCGGTGACGGATTCATCTTCGCTCACCAAGACCTCATCCACAACCCCAGAGGCAGACATGCTTAACCTGGCCCAATCGATCGGAACAACTATCCCAGTTGCACTGACGATAGGCGTAAATTCTCCCGCGGAAACAGCGGGTTCCGGTGGTGGTGTTTCTTCAGCGGATAAGCCGCTGCACGCGGTTAATACTACCAAACTGATCAGGAACAATTTGAACATCAAATGATTCTGTTTCAAGGCTGCACTTTCCTTTCCGTTGTACATCAAATATCAATCAAAATGCCAGGTAGGATTTGGTAAGGCTCGTATGCCTTGCCATCAGGTCGTCAGATCACTCATACCTCAATGCCTCAACGGGCTGCAAACGGGTTGCCCGGTAAGCCGGATAAAGACCACCGAGTAAACCTAACAACAACGCGACAGCCAAGGCGCGCCCAAAGATAACTAAATCCCATTGGGCAGTGAGCATCGATCCAAACATTGGGATCAAACTAAATAAAAAGGTCAATCCAAAAGCAACCAGGATACCAACTACGCCTCCAATTAGACCAAGCAGCAGGGATTCGTTGATGATCATCCCCAATACACGTCTCCTCCGCCATCCTAAGGCTCGCAGAACACCGATTTCTCGAGTACGCTCCAAGACTGACATCAGCATGGTGTTCAATACTCCAATACCTCCGACAGCAATAGCCAGAAAGGAGATCGCCCCCATCATAGCGTCCATAGCTTGCATATCGGGCATTTGCTCCACAAAATCACCGCTCAGATTGGCATGGGCACCGGGCAGCTCGGCATTGATCCTTTCTACTATCCCCGGAGCCTGAGAGGGATCATCGACCTTTACCATGTACATGGTGACTTTACGCGGTCTGCCCATGTAGGATTGAGCATCTCGCAAAGAGATCACCCCACCCATCTCCTCCCATGTTGCCCCTGATTCGTATATCCCGACCACCCGGAAGCGGCTGCCGCCCACCTCCACGGTATCCCCAACAGATTTATGCAGCGCATTGGACATCATCCTCCCCAACAGAATCTGGCGATTGTTGGTCAGAGGCTCACCCTCAACAACGTTGAACTGCTGGATTCCGTATTCATTAGGAGCATAACCAAACAGGATGAAGATGGTTCCGGAATCAGGCAAGATTGTGCCAGTGAAGCCCAAACCGCTTACGTGTGCGACCCCTGGAAGAACCGCAATCTTATCTCCGATGCGTTCATCCAAAGCGCTTAAACTGGTATCAGCTATGCCAGCCTGACGTACCATGATCTCAGAGTCCCCGCTCAAAGCCGTCATAATATCTGATACTCCACCGATTAATGCTTCCAAAGCCACGATTCCACCGACAGTGATACCGATCACACCCAATGTCAGCAGAGTGCGCGTCGAGCGCTGCCAGAGACTTTGTGCCGCCATGCCGCCCACAGGTAAGCGGTGGGCTTCACTACCTGATGTGCCGCCTTCATATCGCAAGGCCTCCACCGGCTGCAATCGGGAGGCACGCCAGGCGGGATATATACCGCCAATCAATCCCAGAACTAACACCGTGGCAAAAGCCTGGAATAGTATTCCTGCGTTGATATTGGTCACCGAGGCGCCAAAGAAACCGGCTGCGTTTGAAAAAGCCATCAAAACCAGCCAAGCGAGAAAGACGCCTACTGCCCCCCCTAAAAGACTAACCAGCAGGGACTCGCTCATGATCATCCCCAATATGCGCCGGCTGCTCCAGCCCGTTGCCCGCAGCACACCAATTTCCCGGGTGCGCTCCATTACCGACATCAGTTGCGCGTTCATCATACCAACCCCGCCGATCAGGATCGCCAATCCAGCAACACCCCACACCATACCTTGGATGGTATTACCCAACAGCTGCTTGTCAGCTAATTCCTCGGTACCGCCGAGGGAAAGATTTGACCACAGCCTGGCGACTCGCCTCTCTAACTGCTCACGTAGGCTGGGGTCTTTGAGCTGGATAAAAAACACGCTGACCTGCCTGGGTTTCCCTAACACCTCCTGGGCGTCCCGCAGAGAAATAACAGTCCCGTTGTCTTCTAGCGTCGCACCAGTCTCATAGATGCCCACCACCCGAAAAACGCTTTCCATGATTCTGATCGTATCGCCCACCTCTTTGTGCATTACCTCCGCCGCGGAAGCGCCTAATAATAGAGGTTTTCCGTGCGACTGCTGCGCCTCTCGAGAGTCCAACCCACCCCCGGCGATGATGTTAAAGCGATTGAGAATAAAACTATCCTCAGGATAACCATATACGAAGAAATAGGGGTTATTTTCCGTAGGAACAAGTCCCTGCAGCATTCCGCTAACTGCGGTGATCTCTGGCATAGCATCCAGGTCAGCGCCGATGCTTTCGTCCACAGAAGTGGTTGTCATATCTATAGCATCTGGCTGGCTGAGAACTAGATCGGCTTTGCTCCCGGTGAGGATCGAATCGTAGCCTGCCTGCAACCCATCAGCTAACGCTCCCAAGCCAACAATCGCTGCCACGCCAATGCTGATGCCGAATATGGTGAGGATAGTACGCCCTTTTTGACGGAACAGGTTTTTAAATATCATCGTCCATTGACCACTGAGCAGGTTTGTGTAAATCCGTCTAAGTATTAAATCGGAAGATCGGATTAATTTCGACCAATCTAAATTTTATCATAGTCTAACCTAAATTTGCAGTATTTCCGTCCTCCACGAGCATTTCTTCCGCGGCGTATCCCCATGACAATAGCCAGGTTGAATGCACCCAGAATAGTATCATGCCTTTCGATCTCTCGTAATGGCTAATTCTCTCACCGGCCGTAGAAATTATCCCCCAAGTCAAAAGACGGATAAGAAACAGCCATTTTTCCACCCCTCGCTGGCGGGGTAAAATTGGGCCACCAGTTCGGCATCTGTCGGAGGTTTTATTCTTTGTGACCAGCCGTTCTCGGCGCTTATGGAAAACTGCCCCACGTAATTACCGTAAGGCAGGCTTGTCTCCAAGGGGGAATTTTTTTCGTTCTTTGAGGGCTTGTCCTTGGAAGGGATTTTATATCTGCTATACGCAAGAATTGGCGGCTATGTCCACCTGTGGTGGACCAGGGTTCAGCCGCCCTACGATATTGACCGTGTAGGGCAGGATCCCATTCCTGCCGTCACCTGCAATTCATGGCTAGATTGGCGGGTATGTCCACCTGTGGTGGACCAGGGTTCAGCCGCCCTACGATGTTGACTTTGTTGGGCAGGATCCCATTCGTGCTGTCACCTGCAATTCTCGGTTAGATTGGCGGCTATGTCCACCTGTGGTGGACCAGGGTTCAGCCGCCCTACGTTATTGACCTTGTAGGGCAGGATCCCATTCCTGCCGTCACCTGCAATTCTCGGCTAGATTGGCGGCTATGGAAAGCCGCCCTACGAGTAATTACAACTCTTGTGTTCAGGCAATTCTCATGCTTCAAGAATAGCCACCGAACCCAGGTCACCGTCCACCACCACCTGCTGACCTGATTGAAGCTTGTCGATCGGCACCCGGTCAACACAGGGGATCTCGGCGATAATACAGCCCACCGCGGTGATCGTCTCACACTCCACATTAATGATGGCGATCGGCGCTTTGCCGGCTCTCTTCAAGCGATAGAGGGTATATGAGCCTACCGTCGAGCCTTTCCCCGTTGGAAAGACCAGCACCTTCCCAGCGATCGACTGACCCTCCAGATCATGGCCGCGCTCGACAACCACCCCGCTCTGAGGATCGACCCCGCCAAAGAAGGAGATGCCCATACTGCTCACCAGGGCCTCCCCAATCGCCTGGCCAGCGTATATTTTGCGCCCCAGCCATTTCATGTTGCTGCCTCCGGCTGGCTTTCACCAAGCGCGGCGAACACCACTTCGTCAAAAGGCTTTAAGATCGTTTGGAAATGGTTCTTTCCTGCCGCGTAATAACAAGCCTTGGCACTGTCGGTCACTAGCGCCTTGAAACGTCCTTTGATCGGCGCCACCACGCAGCAGGTATCGGCGGCAAATATTGCCCCGCTGGCTTCGATGGTCTCTGTGTAACCCATTCTGTCGGCGACCTGTTTGATCGGCCGTGCAGTCGTGATCCAGAACTCCTTGACCACCTGCTTGCCTTCCAGCAGCTCTGCGATACGGGCAATCTCTTTGATCGATAGGTGCGGGCAGCCCAGGCTGACGAAATCCGCATCACTTACATCGCCATCTGTCATTTCTATCTTGGCAGCTGACAATCCGGCTGGCGTGATGGGTATGGGATCTCCGGGGGGTTCATATTGCCCTGCTTCAGGTGTGATGCCACCCATATGGAAAAGTGCTGCGCCTCCATAGGTGGCTAAGCTGGCCGCGAAGGATTTTAAACTCTCCAGCGTGGCCTCGTTCACCCCACGGATATATGGCACCGGCTTCCCTTCTAAAGCTTGCAGGTGTTCGCCAATAGCTTTCCCCAATGCCCCAAAATCATCATTCTCCAGCAATGCAGCTTGCACATCGAATGTGACCTGGGGGCGGCGATCCCCATCCAGGTGCATCCCATAAGCCGGTGTGCGCCCAGTTATTGCTGCTGCCAGGGCGCTCGGCCCACCTTCCCGGTTGCTGCGCGCCCCCAGCACCGAGTTGGCATAACACACCGCGCTGCTCTCTGCCCAGGCGATATGCTCGCCGAAATGAGGGACGTTCCCCGTCAGGTAAGGCGTGCAGGTGCAGGTAGTGATCACGTTCATGCTGGCGAAGGCTTCAATCACCTGGATCTGCTTCTCGGCAAACTCGGCCTCAATGCCCAATGACTGCCAATTCTCGACATCCATGCCCGCCGGGTTCAAGGTCGTCAAGACACGTGCCTTTCCGCCGCCCTGCTCCATCTCTGTTAGGAAGTGCAAACCCGCCTCGCCGAGATTGTCGTAGCTGACACCGGCGATCTGCACCGAAGTCACCGGCACCATGTGCTCCGCGCCGTAGATCGTGCCCAGCGCAACCAGGATCTCCATCGCTTTCTGAGTTGCTTTGCCCTGCTCTCCTGCCAGCATGGCTTTTTCTTCAGTCGATAACCTCATACAAATTCCGTACCTTTCCAAATTCACCTTCAAACAAATAAGAAAAAATGCATGTCATTGCGAGCCCCGGCGCTTTTCCGGGGTGAAGCAATCTCAATACACAGTTGAAATATCATACCTCTATGCACTGTCCCAATCCCTGTTCATCATGGTTTCCTATCGTAGTCTACGAACTTTGCCAGATCCACCTCCGCATATGCCACTTTCTCAAATGGTCTTCCCTCTTCCCCAAGAGGCTTGGTCAGATCAAAACCGATCTTGGTCGTCTGGTGGGTGCTCAATTCCGCGCTTGGATCTAGGCTGGAACCCCGTTCTCTACCCTTAACCAGCATATCTACATCGCCCTGGAAGCGTGTGGCCATAGCCCATTGCACCTCCAACGGGTTGTAAATATCGATATCCTTATCCACCACAAAAACATGCTTGCAAGAGCTATGTCCCTCGAAGGTAGCCTGGATGGCCTTCATCCCATCATCTGCAGATTGCTTGTCGATCTGCACGATGGCGTGCAGCCAGGAACTCCCGCCCGGATTGACGTATACATCCAGGCAGCGCGCCACCTGGTTCACACTCTTGAAAATGGTCGGTTCGCGGGGCATACCCATCAACAGCTTATGCTCCAACCCTCCGGGCAGCAGCGCCTGCCAAATCGCATCCACGCGGTGGGTAATAACCCTGATTTCGAACACAGGCTCCTGGCGGATCACGTCCTGTGTTTCGGTGAGATCAACGAAGGGTCCTTCGGCGTGCCTCCGGTCCGCATAAACCTTTCCTTCCAGAACAAACTCAGCTTCGGCGGGCACATACAGGTCTACTGTTTTTGCTTGGACCACATCTAGGGGCTCCAGGGCATTGGCTATCGCCAGCTCATCGATCCCGATTTCAACTGAGGTGGCAGCTGCCGCCAATACGTTGGGGGCACAGCCCACACACACTGCCGCATCCACTTCACCCAGGTCTTCCAGGAAAGCATCAAAATGGCGTCCGGCGACCACTCGCATGGCCATCTCATTACCAGAGAACTGCATACAGCGGTGGAAATCCAGGTTTTGACCGTAGCGAGGGTGTTTGACAATAACCACCCCAGAGGTGATGTATTTGCCGCCGTCATTTTCAAAATGCCGCAATATCGGCAGCTGATCGAGATCAGGATTGGTTCTCACCACCTCCTGGCAGGGTGCCTCAGATATCACATCGGGTGGTGAACGCCCCTCGATCGCTCGCGCCAAAGTAGGGATGATCTCATCTGTGGACAGGTCAAAGTAATCAGCGAAAGCCGCTTTACTTGGAAATAAGTTTCCCACAACCTGGAAATCCGCCTCGCGCACTTGCTCGAAGAGCACCGGTGTTGGCTCCAGCTTCTTGAGCACTCCCGATATCTCATAGATGCTAGAAATCGGATTACTGACTTCGACAAGATCGCCGTTAGTTGCTAAACGCTTGATATAGTTTCTGAATGACATATCGATTATCCAGGATATTAATTTACTGGGTCCACCCTGATGCTATGAATGCGACCAATGCGCGGTCCCATTCGGTTGGCCATTTGCATCCAGCGCACCATCCGTGCTTAACGTCAGATGATAATGCATATCTGTGCGGAAGGGTTCGATGTTTCGATTGGCAAGTTCCTGAATCACTTCCGGCGCTGGATGGTCGTGCGCTCGGATATGACTGCTCATGGCGATGCGCGTCCTGCCTGGAAGAGCATCCAACCAGGGTGTGTCCCCATGATCTGCGAAAACCCCATTCACCGCTCCGTGGCGGGGTGTCTGTAAAACAGCCAACCCAGGGAGATCGCCAGTTATTTGATCCCAATTGTCCGCTTCGCAATCGCCGCTCAAAATGAAGCTCACCTGCCCCAGAGTCAGTGCCAGCACAATCGAGTTGTTGTTCTCATCGTTTGTGTTAAAAACGCCACTGGGCGTATACAGCGGCACCAGCGGTCCACCGGCCAGCTTTAAGTCCCCTTGTTCAAACATTGCCCTCATCTTTCCTTCCTTTCCAATAATCCTGGAACCAGACACACTCCTCAAGACTGCTGGTTTATTTTATTTTGGAGGTGACGGTTTCTATTCTCCTGAAATGACAATCTCGAACCTGAAAAGTCAATCGAGAAGGAACTCATCAATCACGGCAAAATATTCCTGCTGGTGTGTGATGGCGATGCCATGCTCACCACCCTCGAAAACTTTTATCTCAGCCTTTGGGTAGAGATCCACCATCGCCTCCCTTATTTCTAGCGGCGTCGCAGGGTCCTCTGCGCCGAACACCAACAGGATACGGCCAGGCCAATCCTTCAGATCATCTGCGGAAAAGGAATAGTTCTCGGTCTGATCGATCAAACGCTGCAGCAAGGCCAAAATATCCACCCGTCCCAGACGGAAATAAACAGCCTCCCGAACCAGCGCCCACAACAAGGCCATATCTTGATCGTCCGATTTATTGCTCTCCAGGCGAGAAAAGGATCTATTGGTCATCCAGCGCAGTAAGAATGTCGGCGTAATGCGAAAACAGCCCATCAATCTGGCGATCTCCTGGCTGTTTTCACTACTCGGAGGTCCTACAGCTGTAATGACCAGCTTGCTGATCCGCTCGGGGTATTGGCGTACCAGGGATTGCGCCATCCACCCCCCATATGATCCACCCATTGTGTAAAACTGATTTACGCCCAAATAATCCAGCAGGTCGATGAATCCAGCAAACAGCTCCTGCAGCTCTTCAATCGGCGGATAATCCGGAGCGATAACCCGGTACTGCTTTGCGAAGTGCTCCAATGAATTAAAGGATGCTTCAGCGATTGTCGTACCACCCGCAAGAACAAATAACGCCACCTCGCCCTCACCACTGTCGATGAAACGCCACTGCCTGCCTCCCAGTGAGATAGTCTGGTACGGGTATCGCTCGCGAAATGCCGCTAGTCGATCGAGCGACTCTTCTGATACATCTTCGTATAATTTAGCTATTTTTGGGTTTGCACTCATGGACGCTGCTATCGATTTAACCCTCATCAGTTTGTCCCTTGTCGAGATCTTGAATAGCCCATAACCTGCCCAAAGTCTCTTCCAGACGCCTTGCAAGCGCCTCCCCTCCCTGGGTGGTTACATCATCCTCGTTTTCGAAGATCGAATATGGAATCCGTTCTCCCCGAAGATTGAGGTAATTAGGAGAACCCGAAGCTGCGATCAATTCATGCCAATCATCATCCCGGTATAGCCGTTCCAACTTCTCATCCTCGAGACCGTGCTCCAGGATACTATCCGGTCGTTGTGGGTTGAACCGCCGTCGGTTTTTCCGCAGAGACTCCGCAAATGAAACCTGCACATAAACCACCCCTGCTCGCGCCAGGATCTGATCCGATAAGTGCTCGAAAGCCTGGAAGTAGCCGCCGTGCTGGCTGCCTCTTGAGAATTCAACGATCGTTGTATTATGCAGGTGGTAATTTGAGTCATCCCGGATCCGTTTCTGGTAATCGAGCCCAATTCGTTCGATCAGCAGGTTCCACAGATAGGGGTATTTAAAATACCCATCGTCATCGCTGTGCAAGCGTGGTTTCGCAAACTTTTTGCTGAGGATGGCATCCTCTTCGAACCAGGCCCATAGCATGGGGAAGTCGTCAATTACATCCAATTTACCAATATGATATTTCTCAATCCGTTTAGATAATTCCGTATTCCGCAAGTGTTCGAGGATCTCGCTTTTTCCCGCTGCTGGTCGACCGAGCAACACCAACACTTCGAAGATGGGGGTATTCGCCATTGTATACTCCAGAGGACACTGTAATAATTCACCCTGATTATGCCAGAAAATGTGAACTTCTACCAACCCTTCACACCCAATCCTATAGTCTTTGCGACCCATGGTGATTACTAAAATGAATCGATTTCGATCTATATGCAACCAGCCTAAAATGATGATGAAACATATGTTAAAGTTTTAAATCGCCCCAAATAGATCGCATATTTGACCCCCGAACAACCCACTTTCTTTTTTTTTTACAACCCGATTACTTCGACAGTTGTTATAATCGTTTTGAAAGCTCACAATCGCATACATGCTCCCTATAAAGTGAGGTGGTCATGCCCATCCAAATTGAGATCCCTGATGAGTTTTTCTCTCCAGACGAAAGAGATAAATTA
>SDBU01006663.1_pt1 | contig 13509 bp, 17 predicted proteins | sample 2277071 | NCBI WGS metagenome assembly SDBU01 (sample SAMN10397929, study PRJNA504765) | marine sediment metagenome | isolation source: marine sediment core GS08_GC12, 126 cmbsf | place: Arctic Ocean: Gakkel Ridge, Loki's castle | collected 2008
GGCTTTAGGGCGTGGGCAATCCATAATCCTGCGTCTGCCCCCCGCTCTCCCCACGGTCCAGGCTGATACGACCCGCCTGCAGCAGATTGTGACCAATCTCCTCAACAACGCTGTCAAATTCACCCCCAAGGGCGGAAGTATCATCCTGCGAGCCAGGAAAAAGGACGCTTCTGTCATAGTTGAGGTTCAGGATACGGGCCGTGGGATCCCCAAGAGGGAACAGGAACGGCTGTTCGAGCCCTATCAACGCCTTGAAGAGGAGGAGGAGAACCTGAGCGGACTGGGGCTGGGGCTTTCCCTCTGCAAGACACTGGTGGAGCTTCATGGAGGACAGATATGGGTGAGAAGCCATGCGGGCAGAGGCTCAACATTTGGCTTTTCACTGCCTCTGGAAGCTGCTGACAAGCAGGCAACAGAGCCGGAGAAGATAGCCAAACTGTGGAAAGTGCTGATTATCGAAGATGACCAGCAAATCATAGACTCCGTTTCCCTGACCTTCCGGCTACGCTGGCCCGAGGTTCAACTGATATCAACCGGACTGGGTGAAGAGGGAATAGAGATGGTAGAGACAGAAGCCCCTGATATCGTAATCCTCGATCTGGGACTTCCTGACATCAGCGGCTTCGATGCACTGCGTCAGATACGCCTCTTCTCGTCTGTCCCCGTTGTCATCCTTACCGTCAGGGAAGACGAGTCAGATATGGTCAAGGGGCTTGAGTGGGGGGCAGACGACTACTTGGTGAAGCCCTTCAAGCAATTGGAATTGCTGGCACGGTTAAAGGTCCAGCTACGCAAGCAAACCCCTCCAGACGAAGAGGTGCCCATTATCTGCGGGCCCTTGCGCCTCGATCCCTCCACATTCCAACTTACCTACGAAGGAAAAGAGATTGGCCTGACTATCATAGAAGGCCGCATTATTGAGTGCCTGATGAGAAACGCAGGCCACGTGGTAACTCACTCCCGCCTTGCTGAGACTGTATGGGGTGAGGATCACACCGGGGCCCTGGACAGTATCAGAGTATACATCCGTTACCTGAGAGAGAAACTCGAAGCCAACCCCAGCAAGCCAAAGCTTATCCTCACTAAAACGGGCGTGGGATACTCGCTGGTAAAACCAGCGTAGTGGTGAGGGGCGACCCAGTGGGTCGTCCCTCCTGATGATCGGTGCGCCCATATATCAAACATCTATAGCCCCCTCCAATTGCCTGTTCCTGGCCTATCTTAATATCTTTTTAATATCTTTTTTAGCCTTTTCTTATCTTATGCTACTAAGGTGGGATAGCAGAAGGTTAAACGAAATGATAGACGGCTTCCTGCAAGAGCGAAAAGAGATTGGAGGAGTCATGTCTACAAACCAAGAGCAAAAACAGAGAACCACCAGCGTTGACCTAACCGAACCCATGCTCACGATGAGAGAGGCATGCCGACTACTCAACGTACATAGCAACACGCTGAGACGATGGGGGCACCAGGGAACAATAAGAATGTATCGGATTGGCCCCCGCGGTCATCGCAGGTTCAGACGCGAAGATGTTATTTCTTTACTCGTGTAGCGATTGGGACTATTGCCATACGTCTGTTTATCCGGGCACGGTCAGAATAAACAAGTGAGGATTAAATGCACAACATCGAACTGAAATTCAAGGTTACATTGGATCTGGATGGAAAGTGGGCCAGCAACCAGACTACCGAAGAGCTGGTGGAGTACATCAAGACCAGGATGAACAGCAGCCTGGGATTCAGGGGCCAGATTAAGAAGGTCACCCTAGTCACCAGATAGGACGAACCAGTAAATAGAAGCAGGGGTCTCCATGGTATTGCTTCTTACGCCATTAGATTTCCCTACATTGCCTCTTCCATGAGGTTCGTACGTCTTATCCCCATAGAGTACGGTTACTCCTGCTAACATTTCAACTATTTGTTCCCCCACCTGAACGATCATTATGCCAAACCTGAGGCACATTTATGGGCAGCAACCGCGAGGCCTTAGTCCATTTTCTGCTCATCCACGTCCTCTTTGAGCAAATCGAGCTCCCGCTGCAACCTTCTGTGCCTTTGATGCATGAAAAACACGTATCCAAAGATAACAGCCCAGATGATGGTATATGCCGCAAAGAGGTAATTCAAATTATCCATAGCTAACTCCTTCTTTGATTTGCCCGTGCATCCTTCAATTGCCTGACTTCAGCCTCCAGATTACTCAGGGATATGCTCCGCGTGATTAAAATAATATACAGAACAGTAAAGGCAGCGACGCTGACCAGCAGGGGCAAGAGCATTGATGGCACAAGGTCACTGACCAGTGCCGGTGGATGGTGGGTCCGCCACAGGTGAATGGATAAGTAAACAATAGGCACGTCGATGAAGCCGACGATACCCAGAACAGCAGCGAATCTCGCTCCCCTGGATGCTTCGGCAGCATAGCTGCGTACAAGCAGATAAGCGATGTATATCAGCCAGAGGACAAGGGTCGCTGTCAAACGGGGTTCCCATATCCACCATACCCCCCAAACCGGCTTAGCCCAGATAGGCCCGGTTATCAAGACCAGGGTGGTGAACACGATCCCGAGTTCCGCAGAAAAGCGGGCGATAGTATCCCACTTGATAGCCCGCTTCCAGAGGTAGAGGATACTGCATATGAAGACCACGAAGAATGCCAGAAAGGCGACCCAGGCCATAGACACATGGAAGTAGAATATTCGCTGAATCTGGCCCATCGCTTCCTCTGTGGGCGCAAATATAAATACCAGATAGAGGGCGGCTGTCATTAAGGCGAAGCCAAGCCCTAGCAGGATGTTGCTCCGCACTATGTTCTTTTCCCCCATCGGCCAACCTCCGTTATTGATAGCGATTCCGCAGCTTGCTACTCTTCGATGACGAACTCGAAGACCAATAACGATACCACCAGAAAGATGACATCGAAGGCTATTATTATCTGCAGCCAGGTTGATATGTCCCCCCAGGTCCCACCATCCAGTACCAGTCCAGTGGCTTTCACTGCAGCGATCATCACTGGAACGATGATGGGGAGGAAGAGGATAGGAAGCATTATGTCCCGCGCCTTGGTGTTCGCTGATAGCGCGGAGAACAGTGTGCCCACCGAGGTGAAGCCCAGTGTTGCCAGCACGATGATGATGCCCAGCCTGGGCATACAGACAGGCAGGTTGAAAAGGACAAGGAATATCGGTGTAATGATTGCCTCAACGATCAACATGAAGGTGAAACTGCCCGCTAGTTTCCCCAAATAGATAACGTGTCGCTCAACCGGGCAGAGCATCAGCCCCTCGAGGCTGGAATTCTCTTTTTCCGTAGCGAAAGCGCGGTTCAGACCGAGCATTCCAGCGAAGGCGAAGGCCACCCATAAAATACCGGGGGCAACCAATCCTATAGTATCCGCCCCGGATTCAAAGGCAAAGTTGAAGATCACCACCACCAGCAGGGCAAAGACAAGCACAGAGGTAGCGATCTCCTTGGTTCGGAGTTCCGAGAGGATGTCTTTCCAAAAGATAGCAAAGACCCCTGTGAATAGCCCCTTCATATGCTCATACCTATACAGCGGTCGTAGGTCTCCCGAAAACTCGCTGTATCTATCTCTTGTCCCGACGCCTGGTAAGCGACCCTGCCTTCGTGGAGAATCACCACCTGGTCTGCGAACTCGATGCCTCGCTCCAAGTTGTGAGTAGTCATCACCACAGTGCGCTCTCCTGAGGTAAAGGGTTCCAGCACATCTCTCATCATCATAATCGCGTGCGGGTCAAGTCCGGTGTCCGGTTCGTCGAGGAGCATGATCAGCGGGTCATGGAGTACCGCCCTGGCGATGGCAACCCTCTGTTTCATGCCGCGTGACAGCGTCCCCACCTGGTCATGCAGCCGGGATTCAAGCTGCACCTGCGAGATCACCTCCCTTATCCGCTGCTCCAGATTTGTGACCCCGTACATCCTGCCATAGAATCTCAGGTTCTCGCTTACGGTGAGATTGTTATAAAGGAAGGTGGAATGGCTGACCACACCCAATCTGCTTCGGATCTGCCCAGGGGCCTCGCGGATATCCAGACCATCCAGTAGCGCACTACCGCCGGATGGCTTAGTTAAGGTGGAGAGCAGTTTAATTAGAGTCGTCTTACCCGCACCGTTGGGCCCAAAGATAGTAAGGTGATCGCCCTTCCTGACCTTGAGGTCGATGCCTGCCAGGGCACGTGTATTTCCGAATGATTTAGCGAGGCCATAGGCCTCAATGGCCCATGTAGTGGAGGAAAGCCCACTCTCACCCACTGGATTTCCCCTTCTCTTTCCCGCGGCGTATCATTTCCAGCAACAGCGACTTCTTCTCCAAGCGCCTCTGCCGAAATATATTTTCATCGATTGCCCCCTGTTCAAACTCGTCATCCAATTGAGCTATCTCCTGCATCAATCGCTGCTTTTGCAGCTCAATATCACCTTCAAAACTCAATACCATAGGGAGAACCGACACCGCTCTCTTCCTCTTATATATATAGAGAACGATACACAGAACAAGTACAGCTACAATGACCCAAAGAACTATATTAGCCGCATCGATCCCTCCCGATAAACGGGAAACGTGAATATCTAGAGTAGAGCCACTGGTGAGATTTTCTCCCTTTAGGTGTATGAACCACTCCCCAGTTTCATCCTCCACCGGCTCTGTCAGCGTCAACCGATCGCTGGTAACCTCAACAGCCTCGCCCTGCATCATGAGGCTGAAGCTGTCCGTGGGATAATTTACCTTCAAAGGAATGGTAAAAACGTCCGAGCCCGACATTGGCAACCTGTATGAGTAAATCAACTCCATATCACCTGGGGGGAACGGCAGGGTATCGGCAAACGTACTATTACCCAAGAATATACAGTCCTGTATCATCTCCTGTGAAGCCTCAAGGTCAGTCGCTCCCTGCGGCAGAGTAAAGACCAGCGTACCCTTCCTTCCACCAGCAGCATTCTCTTCCGACCCAACATATGTCCGGTCACCATCGTTTGAGAACAGGAAGTATTCCGAGACATAGAGGCTTTCATCTTCAATAACTATAATTGTGTGAGCTTGCACGATTCTAATAGTTTCATCGCTGTCAGTCGTTTCACAGACCGGTACTTCGACAAATGTACTCGTCTCGTCTGCGCCGAAAATAACCGCCCCATAGTAGTCAACCCCCATGTAGTGAGCCAAGGCCAGATATCCATAGCTGGGACCGATTGCGAGGTCAGAAAACCGGAACCTGCCCTGGTCGTCGGTTACGGCAGTTTTCGTCTCCCCCATCGTATCATCTATAAAGAGGAGCAAGGTAACATCCAGACCGGACACATTTCCACCACCAGCAGTTCCATTGATCACCTGCCCATCAATCACTCCATCTGTCGATTCCTGGGCAGTTGCCAGCCCTGACAAGCCGAGGATGCCCAAAACCACTGCAATTGTAACCAGTTTCCTCATAACTCGCGCCTCTAGATGCCTTATGAAGTGAGGCTTGCCCCACACTCAGAGCAGAATTTACCTCCAAAATCGCATCTCTCGCCACAGTTCGGGCAGACCAGTTCTATGTCACCTTCTGGAGCTCCGCTACGACTACGACGCAACTCCTGAACACGCCTCTCCACCTCCTCCTCCAATACACCATCTCCCGGAATATCCCTGGCCCCCGGCTTGAAAAAGGGGTAGACAATAAGAATAACGGCAATAAGCCCCAATATAATACCCAGTGGGATAGTCATTTAACATCCACCTCAGAGCCAGGTGGCCGTCTCCGGTCCGGCCAGAAGGCGACTAATCCTCCGAGAAGCATGAACCCTCCTCCGATCCACATCCAGACAATCAGTGGATTAACCAGTGCCCTGAAGGTAGCGGATTCGTCACCCGGATCATAGCTGGTCCAAACCAAAGAGACGAACAGGTCATCGGCAGGCGTGGTTCGAACAGCTACCTCGGAAAAGGGCTCCCTCCAAGCAAACCAGTAATTGTACTCCGGGCGCATGGTGCCAATCAATTTGCTGTCCCTGTCTACAGAGATAGAAGCAACAGCACTCAATATTGAATTGTCTTCCTTCAGGGTCAGTTCGTCATAGGTCAACTGGTATTTCCCGACTATCATCGACTCACCGATATCAAGCGTTGCTGTGTTCTCAACTCCATAAAAGGAAGAGCCGACAACGCCGAGGGTGATTAGAATAATCCCCATATGTACGATGGATCCGCCATATCGAGGCTTATTATTCCATATCAGGGCGAAGAATGCCCTGATATGATTCTCCCCCCTGGTGCGCCGCCTGGATTTCGTCCCCCGAAACCATTCCAGTAAAATAGTAAACAGCGGGAATCCACATATCAGCGCAGCAAGGGCGTACCAGTTGCCTATTCCCGAAATGAGGATAGCTACGGCGATAATCAGGGCAGGAATCAAGGTATAGAGTAAGTTCCACCTTATAGAACTCCATGATGACTTCCGCCACCCTAACGTGGAGCAAACCCCCATGAAGAATACCAGGAAAAGCATAACAGGCCCGCATGACCAGTCGAAATAGTTGCGTTCCAGAGCTATCCTACCCCCACCCAGACCCTCAACTATCCGCGGTAGAACCACCCCGACAATAATAAGGAAAACAAGAACCACGAAGATTATGTTGGCGAGAAGGAAGGCGCCTTCCCTGGAGACCAGCGACAACGGCTTCTCCTCCTTCTCGAAACCCTTATGGCGAATATAGAGTAGTCCCAGCGAACCTATCAGCGTTATTAAAATGGCAGCCAGAATATAAGGTGGATAGGGCGAAGCATAGAAGCCGTGCAGAGGGGACTCTATGCCGCCATGAGTAATAAAAGGGCTGAGCAGAATAAAAACAAAGGTGACTATGATGAGGGCCAAGCTCCATGTGTGGAGATAATTCTTTTTACTTCGCATTGCAATTGAGTGGAGAAATGCGGTCCCCAGCAGCCATGGCATCAGTCCTGCGTTCTCCACAGGGTCCCATGCCCAATACCCCCCCCAACCCAGCTCGTTATACGACCACCACATTCCTACCATATTGCCTATGCCTAGCATACACCAAGCAAAGAGCGCCCAGCGCCTGATGCCCCCGATCCACTCGATGCCGGAGCTACGGGTGATGAGTGCTGCCATGAAAAAGGCGAACACAATAGCAAATCCAGCGAAACCTATGTACAACAAAGGAGGATGTATCAACATACCAAAGTTCTGTAACAGCGGATTCAAGCCGAATCCATCCATGGGATGGATAGGATTCTTCTCAAATGTGTTTACCACCAGCGTGACCATCGCCAAGAAAAACGCCAGAATGACCGCCATGATGGAGATCGCATAGGGTGTGATCCGCTTGTAAGTACCGTGTTTTTGAAGAGCTAGCACGGCGGCGAACAAGGAGATCAGCCATCCCCAGAAAAACACCGAACCGGCTTTATCAGCATATAGAGCGCTGACTGTATAGACTGCCGGAAGGTCTTTACTGGCATGATCAGAAACTATCTTGAGGCTGAAATCCTTGGTAATGAACGCATAGAGCATGGCTGCAAGGGCCAGGGTGTACAGAGCAGCGACCACTAGCACACCGTTACGGGCACTTGTAGCAAAGGCGTGGGATCCGCTGCGGGCTCCCCATGCTGAGACAATAGCGGAATAAACTGCCGCTATAAAGGCCAGTATCAGGGCGATATGCCCTATGTCAACCATTTATGGACTCATTCTTCGGGCACGTATTTGGAGGGACATTTTAACAAGATACTGGTCGCTCGAAATATCCTGTCAGGGTGATATTGCCCCTCGACCACGACATCAGCACCTGCCTTAAAGCTACCGGGCCCAGTGCCTTCGTAGATAACAGGTAGGCTGGCGCCACCTTCGACAACAACAAATCCAAGCTCGAGTTCTTCGGCATTCCACGCGATAGATCCATCGGCTACCTTGCCAGCTACCCTTATGTTTGTATCATAGGTATTACTGCCACCATCCAGAAGTTCGCTGACCGTGACGTAATAGATAGTCGAACTGACTAAAGCCATGTAGAGCAGATACCCCATCGCCGCAACTAGAATGACCCCCCCGATAATATACCTCTTTTTCACGTCCCATCACTCCCTGATGAATACAATGTGAACCTATTTTAGCATGATGTGGAGACTGCTGCCAAACCTCGCCTTGCTGTGAGGAGGATAGATAAGAAATGTTGAGGAATTTTTACACATTTGGCTTAAAATGGTTAATACACTATCTGAATTATAATAACATGGGCAATGGTGAAAATGATACCCGCTAACCCATCTCATTAGTAATTGAGATGGGTACACAACCAGGGTATGGTAAATTGTATCGTGCAATCATCGGCATGGGCTAATTTCGGAAACTCGTCGATGTTAACATATGGTACTATATCAGGGCATTAAACACTTTAGAAGGGGGATAATACGGAAAAGAACTCATGGGGAAAGCTAGCAATGGTAATCGGCATAATGCTGCTACTTATTACCATGCCGCTGCTCGGTGCCTGTGCGGGAGATGAAGAGTCTGAAGTTCAGAATGTGTTCATGGACTTCAGACGAGGCAGTTCACCTCAATAAGTGCTACGACAGCGCCACCGCCAACGATTTCACGGTTGTAACCGAATCCTAGCACGAGCAAACGACCCGTTTTACAAATGAGCGACAGGCCAGTGCAAGAGCCCTTGGGCTCTTGCACTGGAAGAGTGTATTGAGCTAGCTTACGCCAGATGAGGCAGATATGAAAAGGTTATTCTTGTTAGCCGCCGGGCTACTTTTCCTAATCCTCCTCTCCGCCTCCGGCTGTACGGAGGACACCATCAGTCCAAGCCCTGGAGCAGAGGTATCAAGCTCCTGCGTTACCTGCCACACCGATAAAGAGCTTCTCCAGCAACTGGCCGTGGAAGAAGAGGGGGTATCGGAGGAAACCACGGGCGAATGCTGAGGGGGCGATGTGGCTCCGTTGGAGGCATGGGAAAAGGTCTTCGCAGATGATGCCGAATTTGCCCAGAGTGTTCATGGAAAGGTTGGCTGTGTCATCTGTCACGGCGGCGATCCCAGTGCGGAGGAGATGAGCGAAGAGGGCATGCAGGCCGCGCACCAGGGCTTGGTGGCTGACCTCTCCGAGGAGAATTGCAACACCTGCCATAGTGAGATAGCTGAAAAGAACGAGACCAGCCTTCATACGACCCTTAGTGGTTTCATATCCGCTCTGGAGGCCAGGGGCGGGAATCTGGAGGAGGGCTCCCCGCTTGCTCTAGCTTTCGAAAATCACTGCCAGCAATGTCACGTCTCATGCGGTCAATGTCATGTCAGCCGGCCGGATGAAGCGGGCGGTGGCTTTATCTTAGGGCACAAGTCCATTATTACCCGAGAAAGTACACCTGGCATGAGTACGTCTGCGCAGCAACCTTCTAATAGTGGTAAAATAGTACTTAGAGACAAAAGGATAAGCAGCAATGGGCGCAGAGCAGATAGACAGCAATTCATTGATAAAGGGCAGTACGCCTGATATAATCTATAGTCGCTTTTCCTCTGAAGTTTGGCACAGAGAGTCGACCTCCGTACCCAAGGAGATGGGGTTAACCATCTTCGTAAACAGCGAGGAGTTGGTAACTATACTGTGTACCCCGACCAAGCTGATACAGCTCGTCCTCGGGTTCCTTTACTCAGAGGAAATAATCGCTGACAAGGACGAAGTTGCGAGTATGCGCTTGTGCGAGGAGGATTCACTGGCCGATGTCACGTTGAGCAACGCAGCAGGGTACGTGCCGCCGGCACGGCGTACTCTAGGCTCAGGCTGCGGAGGGGGCATCAGCTTTACACACGAAAGACAAAATGTGGATTCGAGGCTAGTTGTTACGCCCGAGGAAGTATTATCCCTGATGAAACAGTTGAACGAGCAAGCAGAGCTATATCGGTTCTGTGGGGGCGTACATACGTCGGCACTGGCCGACCCTGAGAATCTGATGGTGGTCGCTGAAGACATCGGGCGCCATAATACTCTGGATAAAATCATGGGCGAATGTTTATTGACGGAATTGCCAACTAAGGACAGGTTGTTGCTGACGACAGGACGTATCTCCTCGGAGATGCTGTCGAAAGCCTCGAAGATGGAAACACCGATCGTCATTTCTCGCAGTTCGCCCACCGATAGAGCGATTACACTGGCTCAGGAACTGGGCATCACGCTGATCGGTTATGTACGCGGCAACCGCCTGTCTGCCTACTCACATGAAGAACGATTACAGGGCGCCCAAGATCAAGAGGATCTAAATTAGTGCTCATTTAGGGAGGAGTCATGGCATTTCCAACCATCGGAGCAACAGAGGGCATAATAATCCTGGTGGTCATCCTTATCGTGTTCGGCGTGGGGAAGCTGCCTCAAGTTGGAGGAGCGCTGGGCAAGGGAATTCGGGAATTCCGCAAGGGCAAGACTGGCCTGCTAGAACTGACAACTGAAGAGGATGAGGAAGAGGAAACGCCCAAGAACAAGAAGAAGACCACCAAGAAGTTGACCGAGGGCAAGACTAAGACAAAACAAAGCTAGCATTAACTTCAAAGAGCCGCAGGCAACACGCGTTGCCGTGAATAGGAGCTTGATTGGCTCTCCAGCCTCGACTTAAAGACCAGCCCCAATAAGGTGCAACAAGAACGATGGAATTCTTTGGCATGGGTCCCCTGGAGATACTCATCATCCTGATTGTAGGCCTGATAGCTGTCGGGCCCGGGAAGCTACCGCAACTTGCCCGAAACCTGGCCAAGGGCATCAGCGCCTTCAGGAAAGCCACCATGGACCTAACGACCGAGGTGAGCAAAGAGTTCGAGAGCCTGGAGAAAGAGGAAAAGGAACCCGTGAAGCAGAAGAAAAAAGTGCAGGCAACAGACAAGACCGAGACGGCGGAAGAAGATGAAGCTGGCAATAGCACGAGGTGAGGCATCCAGCAGTGAGCAAAAACAACAAGGAGATGACATTCACCAGTCATCTCGCCGAATTGCGCCAGCGCCTTATTAAGTCCGTCATCGCGTTAGTACTTACCACCATAATCTCCTTCATATTCGCCAGATATATATTCGAATTTTTAATCGCCCCGGCTCCCGACGACATCAGCCTCATATACACCGAGATGACCGGGATGGTCTCGACCTACTTCAAGATAGCCCTGATGAGCGGCTTCGTGCTCGCAATGCCCATCCTCGTCTATCAAGGTATGATGTTCGTCTCTCCAGCGCTTACTCGCCGGGAGAAAAAGTATATATACTTGGCCCTGCCCTGGATAATGTTCATGTTCCTCGCGGGATTTGCCTTCGGCTACTTCATACTGGTGCCACCTGCAACCAGTTTCCTGCTCAGTTTTATGGGCGATATTGCCAGACCGGAGATCAAAATCGATAACTATGTTTCAATCGTGACCAGGCTCCTTGTTGCCATCGGGCTTGTCTTCGAGACCCCGGTCATTATTACCTTCCTGGCAAGGCTGGGAGTTGTCAAGCCAGAAATGCTCTCCCGCAATCGCAGGTGGGCGATCGTTGGGGCCTTCATCTTAGCCGCCGTAATCACTCCCACCTTCGATCCGATCAATCAAAGCCTGGTGGCAATCCCACTAATCATCCTTTATGAGCTGAGCATACTGCTGGCCAAGATCGCCTATCGCAAGAGGGTCAAGGCCGCCGAATCCTAAGGTAAAAAAGGGGCGCCGAAGAGGCAACCCACCACATTATAAAGCTAAGGGTCCGTGTGACTAAACGCGGGCCTTTTTTATTAGGGAGCCTGAGGTAAAAGGAGTACAGAAGAGCAAAAAGGAATATTTCTTGCCAATGGAAAGCGTTGTTGATGGATGGTATAATACCCTGTGATAAGCCATGCTCAATGGCGCGTACGGGCATTCAGGGGAACTCAGCACAGCCATTGATGCTATCGGGGATGACGAACTAACTGCTCTGCTGCAGGCGGTAGTCACCGGCGGCATGCAGAGCGACCTGGATGGGGCTCTAGCTACCATCGACCTCGTTGTCCACATCTTGTCCCAGGCTGCTGAGGCTGTACGGTAGGACATCGCGAGGAGGCCGGGACCCACGAGGGATGGTGAGGGCGTGACCATAGTCTGTGAAGTGATCACAGAAAGGGGGGAATGCCATGCGCAGGATCTGGTCAAGGTTGAGGAGAGTAGGCTGGAAATGGCGGCTATTGCTGCTCGTCGTTGTCATTGCCATCGGTGTCGCCGTGGTAGCACCAAGCGTGTACTACCTTTTACGAGCGCGGGATGCCCCTGACTACAGCGAAATACTGCCCAAGGCGACGATGACGTATCTGGTGAGCTATGACAGCGGGGAAGGTCTTGTAAACGAGAGCACGTACACCCTGAAGGTCGCCGAGACCGACGTGGCCATCGGCTCAGATACCTGCTTCTACACGGTGACCGTGATGGATCCGCTGCCGGAGCGAAAGGCCAACGCCATAATCGTCGGTTCCACGAAAGTCACTCTGGCGACCGAGGAGATATGGCGGAGCCAGGAAGACTTTCGTATCCTCCGTCAGGAGGCCATGCAGATCAACCTGCCGATAATCAACACCGCAATCACCGTCTCGATCTATTCAGAATACGATGGCTATCCGGGCTGGCCTTACAGTATCGGCGACAGCTGGACGTACGAGGTGTTTCGCGATACCGACACGTCCCTGAAGCCCAGTTGGACTGACACTTACCACGCGGAAGTGGTTGCGGATGATGCGGTTGTTGTCGCCGCTGATGTGAATTACGAGTGTTTCAAGGTCGTCCATACGCTGGTCGACACAGACAACAGCACACCTGGGGGCGGCGGCGTTGGCTCTACCCGCGTCGAGTACTGGGCTAACAACGGCAGGTCTATTGCTCCGCTCAAGATCGAGAGCACTGCCAGCTTCATTGGCACGGAATCTCTGATAATGATTGATGCGGATCCGCCGCCAGGGTCATGGTAGCTATATGTGCTAAGATGTTTGTCGTGGGTTGAATGGAAAACAAATTTCGCCGCCTTCCCAGCGTGGACAGGCTGATGTCTGAGGATAAGATCAGGCAACTGCTGGACATATACCCCCATGAGTTGCTGGTAGACCTGGTTCGCCGGGAACTGGAACAGAATCGAGCCGCGATCGCCCTTGGGACCCCGTGCACCTCTGCCAACGATATAGTAGATTCAATTTGCGCGCAGGCGGAGGCGCTGGCCTCTACCGGCCCGCGCCGTGTCATAAACGCCACAGGGGTCATACTTCATACCAATCTGGGCCGTGCCCCGCTCAGCGAAGAAGCAATTGCAGCGATGGACCAGGCCAGCAAGGGCTACTGTAATCTAGAGTTCGACCTCGAAACTGGTGTGAGGGGTTCCCGCAACGTACACGTTGAGCATCTCCTGTGTCAGCTTACAGGCGCCGAGGCGGCTCTTGTGGTGAATAACAACGCGTCGGCAGTGCTGCTGGCGCTCACGGCGCTCGCCAAAAGGAGAGAAGTAATAGTCTCCCGGGGTCAGGCGGTAGC
>SDBU01006664.1_pt1 | contig 13508 bp, 15 predicted proteins | sample 2277071 | NCBI WGS metagenome assembly SDBU01 (sample SAMN10397929, study PRJNA504765) | marine sediment metagenome | isolation source: marine sediment core GS08_GC12, 126 cmbsf | place: Arctic Ocean: Gakkel Ridge, Loki's castle | collected 2008
TTTAAGCTTGGAGTTTAACCAGCTGACAGAGATTCCAGATGAAATTTCAAATCTAACTTCATTAACTCGGTTATATTTAAATTATAACTCACTTGAAAGCCTTCCTGAGTCGATTGGGAGGTTATCATCATTAAAAAGCCTATCCTTAATTCATAATAATATCTCGCACCTTCCCAAATCATTAAAGGACTTAGAAAATTTAAAACATATCTACGTTAGGGGAACTAATATCACTCAAGCCCCTGATTTTCTAAAAAATGCAGAGCTAGATGAGTTAAATAAGACAATCTACTTGTAATAAAAAATGCTAAAAAAAATAGTAAAGTTAATCTCCTGTTACTAAAATCTGTAAATGTCCGAAGTAATGTTCAGAATATATATCCTTAGCAGTATCAAAATCATATCCAAATAAATCAACAGCGATATTGTGTAGATCCCAAGCTGACATTCCTTCTTTAAACAAGCCTAAATGATTGAGAAACCCGTAAATAGTGTTATGATCTTTAATAATAATAGTGGCATAAAATCTTAGCAGTGGAATAAAATCCTTTCTTTGCCAATGTTCATAGAGCGACTCTCGTTTTCTAAATTCATAATAAGCTGCCCCTCCCGCTGATCTAACGTTAATACCCAGATTACTCAAATATTGCTCAAATTTCTGAGGAACTAAGTTCTTGTCGAAATCGAAATCTCTGAGGTATTTGGCTGTAAGCCAACCTTTTAGATATTCATTCCCCATTGGAAAATGCTCAGAAGCAAGAGTTTGGACTACACCATGAACACTCATACCTCTAAAATGAGTAGCCAACTTGTCTAAGTCGTATACACCGTCTTCCATTAGATCAAACATCCTTTCGGCAGTATAATACAAACGAGCCTGTCTAGTATCCATACCTGTTGCATCCTTTATTACGCTTGCCAACATCCCCCCATGGCTTCGGGGAATTCCTATATACTCTCCAACTTCCCAACCTTTAAATCCATGTGAAAGGAGAAATATAACCTTCCCGTGCAAATCTCTTCTACCATAACCAGTTGTCTCATATGACGCCGTGTTACCCGCACCACCTCCCATTACATTGTATAAGTTCTCTCCTTGGCTCCGAAATGTTTGAATCCAGTCATCCTCCAAATCTTTTATTAATTGTGAGTCTTTCTCAAAGTTCTTCCCGAGTAATTGAATCTCGACTATGTTAAGTTCCATTGAATTTCGAATTGCATCCATACCCGCTTGACCCCTTCCTGCGGTATCGTAAATCTTTCGCATATCTAAATATAATTCATTATTTTTCTTCTTTAATATATCCAACTCAGTAAAAAAGGCTGTTTCGAGTTCTTCTTGAAACCTAATAGACATCGAAGAATAAGGACGATAATAGGGCGTACCTTTAACGCGTTGAGTCCTACCAACATAAGACCGCCCAGTTATTTTATTTGTCCATTTGTAAATCATTCCGAAAACATAATCATTACCCAATACCTGCTTCTTCCATATTCCTCGCATAAATTGTTGTGAATGCTGTGCATTACCTTGATAAGTTTGAGAAATGATTCTCTGAGATTTTGGGGGAATGATAGGGTTCCCTATTAAATTCATTTGTGGGGGAGGTCCACCCATAAAGAAAACTCCGACATCCAATATTATCCTATCTCGTTTGGTCAATTCTAAACCATTATTAATCTTATCAAAAATCATGCCTAAAACTACGATATTGATACCTCCAGCTTTAATTATATCCTCACCGCTATACTTTCTGGAGCTTAAAAACTCTCGTGCATCCTCCCTCAATTGCCCGTACCAAAGTAAACGTTCTTCTTTTCCAGTGGGCCTTCTTGGATCTCCAAGATTAAACATCTGTGAATATATATCGTCCATAGTTCCTTTATTATATTCGATTAATCCCTTTTTTTCATGATTATTACCAATGTTGAATTTGACTTCAAGTTCTCCTTCTTGAGTGCCTTTCCTGTCGCTTAATTTATCAAAGTCAGCCATGAAGATACTAATTATTATTTTAATTTAAAGGAAAAATTTAACTTTTGATTAATTAAACATCTGATATAAAAAAGTCCTCAAAATCGCCCAACTTAGATATGCCCGAACCAAAGCTTTAAATCTTGTTACAATTTAGGTTTCTAATAATTCTTCCAGACCATCGATGTATTTTTGCGGAGTAATTCCATGTAATAAAGCCTTATGAAGAATTTTTGCATTGATACCCCCAACGGTGGGAAACTCATTATCAATGGGGACTTCATTGATCAATGTTTCCAGTGTCTTAACAAGTGAAACCCTTTTCATCTTTAACATCCCAAAATATCCCCCGAAGGCAATAAACATATTTGCTATAAGTTCAATATCTTCTTTTGAATTATTTTCATGACAAATAGGGCATACTACACCAAAGTTTAAGCCCTCTTGATAAATCTTTACGTTAGCCCCTATCTGATTTCTACAGATCCCACATTTTAACCTGTTTTCAATTTGAGTTTTTGAATCTATCATCATGCATTACAATAAAGTTGAAATTATTTAAAGAAAAATTAGGAGATTTGAAATTTAAAATCCTTTTTTTCATGTGAAGAAGTGCCAGAAGTGTCAGATATATATTACTGTATTTTTTCTAGTTATTTGGGTATAAGAGGTTTCAAAATAGAATATAAAGGTTATATTGAAAAAATGAGTACATCTGATTACATATTCAAATTATTACTCATTGGCGATGCTCCTGGCAGCAAAACTACTTTTATAAAACGTTATTGTTTCGAAAATTTCAATCCCCATAATAGATTAACTATTGGTGTAGAGTGCTGTTCAAAAACAACAACCTTCAATGGTATAGAAGTAAAGTTGCAAATATGGGATTTTGGTGGAGAAATAAAATTTCGAATTTTATATACCAAATATTGTAAAAGTGCTAATGGGGCTTTCTTTTTATATGATATTACTACTCCACCCTCATTAGACAACCTTCTAGATTGGATACAATTAGTCAGAAAAAGCGCAGGAGACATTCCTATAATGCTAATTGGATCCAAGTTAGATTTGCATGAAAATAGAGCAGTTTCATATGAGGAGGGATTATTAACAGCAAAAAAATATAATCTTGCTTCTTTTTTAGAAATATCTTCCAAAACAGGAGAGAATGTAGAAAAAGCATTTGAAATTATGATCAAGATGTTAATTGAGGTATTTTAATCTTAAATGTGAAAACTTATCTGTTGATTGGAGTACTCTGGCATTTAAAAACACTAATTATTAATTTCTATCTGCATACTAATTCTTTTCCAGAATCTTTCTTAATTGTTCTAAAGATTTTAGTTAACAACTAAATATAGAGTAATTATAAGATATAATCATATTTAAGCTTAACAGAAAGTTCACAGTGATCTGGGGGGTTCCCCATTTAAAAAAAGTTTAATAAAAAAACTATAATTAAGGGAGATTCAGTTTATTTAAAAGATATATCATTAGATAAGTCTAGACTAATTCCAAAATTTATTGCTACTAAAATTCAGAAGAAATATTTAAAAAACTAAGGTCAATAATGAGACTTAATCCAATATAGCTTATAAAAAAAATAGCCAATATTAAGTTGAATTCGTGAGGTTTAGCTTCGTAGATATCATAAAAGAACTTCTAATTTTAAAGAATACTCATTAGTAAATTCTCATCTTTTAACATTTCCGGAAACTGTTAAAAAAATTTATCAGACAATGGAGGAATTCATAAGAAAATCTAATCTTCTTTGTGGTGGAACACTATTCTCTATTCAAAATAAAAATTTCTTGGTTTTTTTTAGCTAAATTTCTTTTCTAAAGGGTCACAAATTTGACCACCCAATTATAAATCATCGGGATTAACAATACTATTAGAAACCGCTATTAGATCGGGATCCAAAGTATTATAAAACTGTTCTGGAGATATGTACAATTCAATAAATTTAGTAACATGCACTCCGAAATTATTATCTCTTAGAGGTTTTTGGTCAAAAGTATTCCAAACCCAGAGAAGCAGTAATAGTCACACTTGATCCATACGGAAAACAAGTAAGATCAGAGTACATTCGGGATGCTCGTACGCATAAAGGACTTATAAGTTATAGCGTCATTAAAGATTTAATTGTAGAAATAATCCAGTATCAACAGCAATTAATAGATGACAGGTTAAGGAGAATGTCAAATTACCCAAGAAGATAATTTTCCTTTTTGATGGTGATATAAACAACTACCAAAAAAATATTTTCATTAAAGTTTATAAAGAACTAATTGAGACAGGAGTATATCCAATCTTACCTGAATTCTACATATTTGAAGTTCTTAAATCTCATCCTATGCGGATGTATTTATTACAAGATTCCAAGATAGATGATGTACCTTTTGGCGTGATGGTATTATTGAATGAGAAAGAATTTGTTAATAAGAGCCACATATGGACTAAGAACACCATGGCTCAACCCCAACTTTACCGATTTAAAATACGTCTTTCTCAACGATATAAAGATATTGAGCGGTACAAAGTTTTAGAAACAGAATTAGAAAATATTGCAGTTCAATTATTTCAATCAACTTTATTTAATACGGGGAAAAGCGGAAGACCATTAAAAGAGAGTTTTGTTATTCATGAAAGCCACAAACTATCTCAAAAATTCGCAAGTAAAGCAGATTCAATTGGTATATTGTATTATAAAGATTAGAAATAAAACTTTTATTCTGTACTTTGTAAAATTATAAACTATTGAATTGTTTTTGATGTGAGTTAGAATGGTAAAATGGAATTTATTAATACATGATAAGGGAATTTTGTTATTAATCTTACTCCATATATAAACTGCAAAGAATTCTCTATAAGAGTTTTCTACAGAACGATAATCGTAGTAAATAATATTATCTATGAATAAAAATACGGATTATCTACTTTTGCATCCATTTGATTATAGTTTTATCCAAAATGTCTAAATTTGTATTTATTTTCATTGATTTATACCAATGGTAGCTTTCTTCTTTATGAACACAATTATAAGCCTTGAGAAAGGCTCTCCGTTGCCAACTTGTAAACTGGAAGGGAAATTTCTTTCGCTCTGAAGTAAACCAATAGTGCTTTCCTGCAGTTCCTAGAGCTAAGATTAGTTCTCTTCTAGTAAAATCGTCATTATAATGACTATAGAGATCCATTAGTTCACCTGCTCCAGCCCATTCACTGCTTTCTGCAAATAGACTTAGAATCCATAACCTGTTATAACTTGATTGCCCAACAAAAGATTCTTTTAAAATTCGCATTAATTTTTCTCCGATTTTTTCTTTTAAATTAGAATTTATGCTTTGTAAGGTTGAAAAATATGATATTACTGTATTTATTACTGGATAAAAAATATCAAAATTGTCCAAAATTTCATTGATTGCTGATTGATTATTTGTTTGAGATAGCCTTTTTAATAAAAATTTTATCAGATTGAGATTGCTTTTTTCAAGAGTTAGCTGCTCTTTCAAAATTGTATCAAATTCAAATTCATCTAGCTTTTTTTTTACATTTTTAGAGAGTTTTTCCATATCAATAATTTGATATGGGTCTTCGATCCCTATCTCTTTATTAATAAATTTAAGAAATTTCTCAGATAACGGTGTTATGGGATCTGGTTTTGCTTTCTTGAACCGTAAATACTCTTCTATTTTTCTAATTCTAGTCTTTCCTTGTTGTAACGTAAGTCCCCCTAAATTATAATAAATGATCTCTGTGATGAAATTTAAGCATTTAAAAGCTTCAGCCTTGGTTTTAGAAAAAATTCGATAGTCATCTACAAACCTACAAAAGGTAATATTTTCATCTATTAATCTACGGTCTATAGAATCAAGTAATATTTCCCCAAGTAAAAATGAAGCCTGTGTACCAACTGGTATGCCGTAGGAAACGTTTTGCGATATTCCTTTAATTAATCTTAGAAGAGATTTAATATGATCTTTTTTATTACTTACTCGATCAAGAACGTGCTCTAATTCGTGTAAATATATTCTTGGAAAGAAATCAGCGATATCAGTTAGAACAATGAATCTAAAATTTTTACTACTAATATGTTTATTTGTAATTAATTCAAACTTGTTATAGTTATAATCTGAATCCCACAATTCTCCATTAGAACCTGGTAAAAAACGATATGAAATAACTATATTACTTTTTTTTTCTAACCTTGCTTTTTCAATATCTGAGCCAAGTTCATAGATCAAACCAAAATAAATTATTTCATCTAAAGGATCTAACTGTGTACAATACCTAAATCCATTATAACTTTTGGGAGCAAAGACTTTTCTAGCTTCTCTAATTTTCCAATCATTAGGAAGATTTAGATCTGCTAGATAATTTTTAATCTCCGCCCATTCATCGCTTATAGCATTGAATTCAAATTAAAACGATTGTTGAATTCTTAGACCTTCCTCTAACTGAGGTTATTAACATAAGTTTATACCTCGGAGTGAATAGATTCTGGTTACCTATCATGAGAATAATAGATAAGTTCCCTGATTGGAACTTAGACTCCGGAGAAGAGACCGAGAAACTTTATAATCTAAAGCAAAAATATATCAGAGAAGTACACGCTGCCTATAAAACCATTCAAAATATTGAAACAATAGAAAAGAAATTTAATAATACCTACTCCAATAAACACTTTAATTCTGATTCAGAACATTACAAAGCCTTTATCGATTATATTGAGTTTCAATTAGAAGAGGAAAAACCACAACCCTCAAAAAAGATTAAAGTTATAGTAGAGAAGAATATATCGCTTAAAGTTAAGGGGACTACTCAGGTAGAAGACTCCTCGGTGCCCAAAAAGATTTCTTCAATGAAAATGAAAATATTCTTGCATTTCTTACTCAAAAGCAGTATCTTCGTTCTATTTTTTATAGCTCCTATACTGCTCTTATTATTAATTACAATTGTTTTTTTCAATTATAATTATACAGTATTACTACAATATCAACCTGAGCTTTTCTTTCTATTGATTTTTGTTATGGTTATAGTCGGTATTATTTCTGGGTGGATATCAATACTTATCACTAAACGTTATCAAGATAACAGAAGAGATAGTCGTGAATACCTTAAACTTAAAAGCGAATTTAATGAGATAGTCCCCTTAAGCATATTTGAGGATAGAAAAGATGGTAAAACCGTTACACAATGGTACCAACAATTTGAGAAATTCTTAGAATCAAAAAAGAAAGATAATAGATAATTTCAGATAACCACAACTAAAGATTCCTTAAAAAGAAAAAATCGGTCCACATTTAATAAAATCACTTTGATAATTTATCACCCTCAGGACTTTTATTATTTCATATTGAGATTTTTCATTTAAAAAAGTCTATTGGAATTTAGTTTTTAACATGACAAGCGAAATAAAAAATCTTCCTAAAGTAAATCTATTTTCCTGTCCTTTCTATAATAATTGTCTACTCCCAAAGCATCAATTTTGTAAGATTCCTGAATGTAAATTATGCACAGGGTATACATTAATTCTTAAAAAATATAATCCAAAAGGATATTATTAAATAATTTATTTTCAGATATTGAAGAATTTAACAACATTTTATAACAGGTTCTTTTTTTTCATGAACTAAAATTCGAGGGGTCTCCATCTTCCCAGGTTCTTAGCAATTTTAAAAACAAACATGCTGTAATATTTTCGATTTTATATCGATAGATTTTAATCCGCCCAAATTTCTTTTCTTGAACCAGATCAACATCCTTTAGATATTGCAGATGTTTTGTTACGGCAACATGATTTAACTTAGTCTTTTTTATTAGTAACGTAATGGTTAATTCCTCGTTTAACGCTAATTCTTTTAAAATTTTTACTCGGGCTCTCGAACCAAGCATATCTTCAATAAGTTTCATTACTATTTTACTCTTTTTCGAAAAAAATCTCTGCCTAAAAAATATTGATTTAAACGTATATAAATATCTTACCTCATTTAGAATTAAATAATTACTAATTAGAGTTTATTCTTTTTCTTCCAATTTATGAGAAATTTATTGAATTTAAATAATTCATATCTTCAAGATTGCAATCAAAAAGGCTTACTAATAGATCTACTAGCTGAATTAAAACCCTTCAAAGATTATAATAATCAACATACCTAAGTTTAGTGCGAGTGAGGATCAAATAGCAATTGCTAATTTATCCCAAATCTGCCATGATTTAATGAAAGATTATTCAAATAGCCATGAAAAACTGAAGGAACTTGAATATTTTTCCATTATAAAAAACGAACTAAAACAAATTGAAGAAATTGGTTTAAACCTTTTAAGAGCAAAAACAGGAGAAAAGATTATTAAGTCAGATTTTTAAGTAAGGTTAATGAGATATAATTAAGGCAATATCAGTTTTCAATCCTAGGAAAGTTGATTTTTTATAAAATTCTCACTATAGTAGAAGATTTTCTGAATCTAATTTGTGAAAGCGAAGATGAGGCACAAGTTCAGAACATTATATCTGTTCAATTAGGTATAAAGCCTAGGAACACATTTAAGTCTCCTTTTTTTCCAAATATAGAAGTGGATATAAGCAAAGATAATTGGGCCATCGAAATAAAATATAATGCTAAATTTTATGATGGAGTAGGTCAATTGTTAGCCAAAAAAGTTTTGTATGAGAGGAATAAAAAGAAATTAAGACCTGACGAATTACGAAAATTTGATTTTACCTTTTATTAAATTAAAAAAATGGGGATGAATGAAAAAAATGGATAGAAAAAGTATAGGCTTGATTTTAGCAATAATAATCGCGGGCATCTCACTACCGACAAGTATAGTATCTTTTATGAATGGACCAAGAATAGTACATGAAACCATAATTGAGAATCATTATTACAATCAAACATTAGTGGTCAATAATACGATAATCGAGGAACATTACTACAATGAAACGATAATCGAACAATACAACAATACAATAATCGAACAATACAACAATACAATAGTAATCAACAATACGGTATATATCCCAATTAACAGAACAATGGAATACTTCCACTTTAGTAGTGTGCCCGCCAATGAGTTTTTCTTTAACGTAACATTCAATCTAACTGATACTACTATTGTTGTTTTCACGGTAAGTTCCTTTTTAGTAGGTACTAATCCAACAATGTGGATGTATAAAAATGGTGGTACGTTAGGCTATTATCAACCATTCTCTGTAATATTGGGTTTTGTGTGGACATTTGGGTTCTACGAGGTACGATTTGAAAATGATAATTTAATACAAAATATTGACATAACTATTGAATTAATTGAAGTGCTTTAAACTAAAATTTTTATTTTTTTTATATTTTTAATATATATTTGATTAGAAGCATGTAAAACCGTTACACAATGGTACCAACAATTTGAGAAATTCTTAGAATCCAAAAAGAAAGTAATTTCAGATAACCACAACTAAATACTGATTTCTAAAGGGGAGTAAATCGGGGAATCTAGTTCCCACTCTATCTTTTCATTCATGTAACAGATTAGTGATCCATTGATGATAATATCATGAGTGATCAAATAATGTAAGATTAATATCATCCAAATATTTTCCCTCATCCTCTCAGAAACATATTTGAGATTTGATAATCTAGGTTTACTAACAACGTTTTCTTTCCAATCAAAAGATTTATAGTATCCTTTTAGCTGAGCTTTACAACTTATACAATAAGCCCCAATGTTTTTAGAGTTCATAGTTTGTCTTAATAATTCTTTTCCATCCCAGAATTCAATATCGATTTTTCTTGTTTTTTGTTCTTCATTCACAGTTCTTGTGAAATAACTTGTAGTAATAAAAACACCTTTTTGGGCTCTAATTCTTCTGCAAGCATCTGCGAAGATTCGAATATCTCTAGATCCTACTTTATTATTTTCAGAATACCGTTTACATTCAAACAAGACTTTTTTATTGTTTTTATATGCTTCAATGTCATATCCTGAATCTGCTGTTTGTGAAGTTATTTTAATCTTATTATAACCTAATTTTGGTAATAATTTTGCAATATAATTCTCAAACTCTCGAGGACTTTTTGCTCGTAATTGATTTAGGGTGATCATAGCTTATTATAAGATTTTGTATCTATTTTTATTGAAATTAAGTTAAGTTAAAATCATTTAATTCTAATTCAGCTTATTATATAAATTCTGTAAGAAAAATGCTATTCCTAAATAACTAATTTACTAATTTGACGGGCCGCCCCTTGTATAAACATTTAATGAAAGATGATAAAAAGAAAAAAATAGGGTATAAAATCCCTGAAGGCAAGCATGCTTTTATTCAAACCACTCTAAGTGGCTACGAGTAAAGACTTAAATTCAATGATCACCTAAAAGGGATTAATACCAAAACTTAAGTTATTATATTGATTAATTCCTATACTTTGTTTATAGAAAAAAAAATTAATTAACGGGTTGTTAAATATGGCTGAGAATGGATACCATAGTAGAGAGAAGAAAGAATCAAGATTATCAAGAAGCGAGAAAAAAGATATAAAAAAACAGAAAAAGATAACAAAAAATGCAGTAGATAAGTTTATTAAAGATTTGAAAAAAACAGGGAATAGGATATCGAATGATGATATATACAATATTAAAAACAAATACTCAAAATATGAAAATGGAGAGATTACCGAATTATTTCTTTTTGTTTCTGAGTTGAAGTCTCTCCCTGCGACTATTGGAGAATTAACGACCCTTAAAAAATTAACTATATATAAGACGCAGTTAACCTCTCTCCCCGAGACAATAGGGAACTTAACATCACTCAAAGAATTAACAATAATGTACAATAGGTTATCCTCCCTCCCAGCAACTATTGGGGATTTAAAAAATCTAAAAGAACTAAATTTATCAAATAATCAGTTAACCTCTCTCCCCGCGAGTATTGGAAACCTTTCCAGCCTTCAAAAACTGAATTTATCTTGGAACAAGTTGGAGTCGCTCCCCGCGACCATTGGGAACCTAACCAACCTCAAAAATCTTTCATTGGAGCACAACGAGTTAACAACTCTCCCCACGACCATTGGGAACCTTTCCAGCCTTCAAATACTGGAGTTACATAGGAACAAGTTTGAGGTGGTCCCCGCGAGTTTAGATACGCTCCGTGCATGTGGTTGCGATATTTCTGGTTGTGATATTTATTCAATCAAAAGACAAAAAAAAAATGAAGAATTCAGGAAAAAAGAAGCCAAACTTCCAGAAGAATTACAAGATGCTTTAAGCTCAGAGGAATTTGGTGATTTCTATGAAGAAATATGTACAAAATATGACATTCTCAGTTATCTTTATGAACTTAATGAAATTGTAGGAAATGTGTTTTTAGGGGATCTTTCACCAAAAGATTTCAAAGAATCAATTAAAGATGCCTTAAACTTAAGTGAAGAAGATAGTATAACCTTTACTCAAGAATTTAATCATAAAATCTTTTATCTTGTCAGATCTGGTTTAAGGAAAATATATAATAGCAATGAAATTGGTCATAGGATCAAAGCTGAATGGAAAAAATTTGAAAAAGAGGAAGAGGGAATAAATTAATTTTCTCTCCTTATTTAATTAACCATAAAATTTTGGATTAATAATATGATTATAATGCATAAAAAGCATAGATTTGAAAATGGTTGTTATCGAATTAATTTATCCATCCTTTTCCATTGCAGATTTATTAAATTCATGCGAAAATGAGCCAGATGAAGCATTAGAATTTACAAAATCACGCAGCAATGTTATAGAAACGACGGAAGATCTTGGTTATTAACACTGAGAAATCTATTTCAATTTTTTCCCATTTAATGGGCATGTTGTCCTTGTCCTAGCACAGGATTGGCATAAAAAGTGATCATTTGTACATACCTTCCCTCCATAAACATCCTTTTCCTTCCCACAAGAAGCGCATTTTCTTTTTGGCATACTTTCATTACCTTTTTTTATCTGAAAAATTTCTTTTAAAATCTATTAAATATTAATCTATAATTACACATTTACAGATAAATGTTTCTGTGATTATACCTTTTAGGTGTTAAAATATCTTGCTACTCGTGCTTATCACTAATTCAATAAATTATCGGATTAACAGAAATTAAAAACAAATTTGACATGAACTGCATAGAAGATCTTCCCCCATTTTCATTAATCACTGGCAATAATTAATATATTTGTTCAATTCTTTATCTCCAGTAATATCGAATGCCTTTTTAAGATCTGGAATATATAACGAAGCTCAAGAATATTAATATGTTGTTTAAAACAATAATCCTCAACTAATTAACAATAAAGAAATTTACGCCCAATATTTTTCAAGTACTAAAACTATCTATTAGCTGGTCTCTTCTTTGACAATATTAAAATTTGTTTTATAGCAGTATTTAGAACATCAATTATTGTATACTTTAATAAAATTGATATCACTATGCTTACATTTAATTATTTTCATTAAAAATTCCTCATTGCAATTTCAAGATCTAATTCAATTTATTATATAAATTCTGTAAGAAAAATGCTATGCCTAAATAACTTATGGTTATCGTCTTTTCTTTTTTATCTTCTGGATTTGGGGAAATCTCAAGAGCAGACAAATTTTGTAATTTCTTAATATATCCGTTAATCGAACCACGAGTTAGAGGGCTGCCTTTTCTCTTTATCAGAGTCTTTCTTAATTGTTCTAAAGAATTGTACTTTTTTATTTTTGTCAATACAGGATGGTCATTAAAACTATATTCTTGAGAGAAAAAGTCTTCGAGATAATAATTTGGTTCAAAAAACAACTCTAAAAATTCAAACTGCTTGTCCGTGATATTGTTAAATGGTAGTGTGATGAGTTCTACATTTGAATTAATCCCCACTTCTTCTTTACCTTCATATTTATAATCAGCATGAATAATCTTTGTGCTAGTTATTGAACACGCTATATAAAACCAAATACTCATATATCTTAATCCCCCTGATATGTTGACAACAATATTTTTATACCCGATTTGTTTCTGTTGGAGAATTAAATATATAAGCTGTGCGACTGGTTTGGTTTGAATATGAAAATCAAATTCAACATGTTCCACAGCAACTTTTCTCTTTTCATAGATTTTTATTAATTCAGAAAGAATTGTCAAGGCTTCTGCTGTACCTGAAAGTCTTTCTTTCTCGGTTACGAAGATTATTTTATGTACAATCTCTTTATCTATGGAAAGAGTTAATTTAAAAGATGAATGTCCGACTATAACGATTTGACAATTGGTATTATTCATGATTAAGGTTCTACTTAATAGTCTTTTAATCATTTTTTATTCCTATAAACATTGTTATTAATGAATTAATATATTTTCTTATAAATATAATTATTTTATACTAAATATGATCCCAAAAAGATATATATATTCGCTGATATTTTTTAATTAGTATAAAAAAGTGTTACGAATAAATAATTACCACTAAGGCAAAAAAAAGTAAATAATTATGAACACCAATGATAAAAAAACTCCTCTTAAAGAGTGTATCC
>SDBU01006665.1_pt1 | contig 13508 bp, 10 predicted proteins | sample 2277071 | NCBI WGS metagenome assembly SDBU01 (sample SAMN10397929, study PRJNA504765) | marine sediment metagenome | isolation source: marine sediment core GS08_GC12, 126 cmbsf | place: Arctic Ocean: Gakkel Ridge, Loki's castle | collected 2008
AGTCGGGAGTGAAAACGCGCCGCTTGGACATGGTGTTTCCCCTTTCTTGGACTATTCTAGTTATTTATCACACCTGTCCAAATTCAGGGGTTCACTACATTCCGATCAAGATGAGTCCGTGTATCATACACAGGGCAAGCTTGTCATCCTTACGCGTAGCCACACTTTATGCCCTCTGATTGACCTACCCCAAGAACTAATCCAAACATTGGTAGGATTAGTCACAAAAGGAGATAGGTCAAATGCCCAAAAACGGTGCTCTCCAGGACAAATCAATCACAAGTTACGTGAAGCTGAAGTGCTGCTCAGTCAAGGGCAGACTGTCAAGCAAGTAATTCGAGCCCTTGAGATCAGTATCGACAGGGTCGTTTGGGCCATGGACAGGAGCGAGTCACGCATTGTATCCCCGTACCGGGTCACTCCAAAGAGTTTGATTGGCTCACCGGTAGATCCCAAACGCTCCACTACTTGTCCCAGCGCCGGTCAGGCTGCCAGAATCCCAGTTTGGGTGTATTCCACTTTTCTGTAGGCTCGAACAGTTCGGGGAAACGCAGGTTGGCCTCTATGCCGCCATAGTCGAGGTCCACCCCCAGACCTGGCGTTTCAGGAACCCGCACGTACCCATCTTCGATCAGCGGATCGGGCAGGCCCGTGACCAGGCTCTTCCAGAATGGCAGATCGAGTGCGTGGTTCTCCAGTGCGATGAAACTGGAGACGGCCGCCGCGCAGTGAACATTGGCCATAAATGCAATAGGCGAACCAGCACAATGGAGGACTGTGGGCAGGCCGTATCGCTCAGCATAGTCGGCGACCTTTTTTGTTTCCATCATGCCGCCTGCGGTAAGCAGATCCGGTTGGATGATGTCGATCGCCCTCCGTTCGATCATCTCACGCCAGCCGTCCCACAAGTAGATGTCCTCGCCGTTCAGCGTGGGAACATTGATCGCGCGCGTCACCTCCAGATTCCCTTGAACGTCCCACCAGGGCAAGATATCCTCTATCCATGCCAGCGAGTAAGGCTCCAGGGCGTGACCGAGTCGGATCGCATCCTTGACGGCGATCGGCCCAAGGTGATCCACCGCCAGCGGAATCTTCCAGCCGACCGCCTCGCGTACCGCATCCACGATCTCGACAAAGCGGGCAATGCCCTTGTCGGTTAGTTGGGTGCCTCCCTGAGATCCTCGTGCAACCCAACTCTGCCCCATGCTATACTCGTATGGGGCCGGTGCACCGACAACCCCATCCTCGACATAACCGTTCAGAACGTCCATGCCGACATCAAACTTGATGAAGGTCATCCCCATCGCCTTGCGTCCAAGGACGCGTTCTGCATAGCCCTGCGGCGTGGGTTCGGCAGGTGAAGGGGTATCGGCGTACAGACGAATGCGGTCGCGATACTTGCCGCCCAGAAACTGGTAACATGGCACTCCGTACACCTTGCCCACCAGGTCCCAAAGGGCCAACTCGATACCCGACACACCTCCGCCCTCTCGTCCCGAACCGCCGAAGTGCTTGATGGTACGAAAGATCATGTCGACGTTGCACGGATTTTGTCCCAGGAGCATGCTCTTGAACTGGAGCGCGCTCTCCTTGTGTCCGGCGTCCCGCACCTCGCCGATGCCATAGACCTCCTGGTTTGTGTCGATTCGAATGATGGGATAGTCATAGTTGCTGCACACTACCGCCATACGCATGTCGGTGATCCTGAGATCGCTAGGACGCGAATACGTCGTAACGGCATTCTCTACCCGTTCCACGTATTTCCCTTCGTCGTCGGACATGGATATCCCCCTTTCTCCTCGACAGTTGATCGCCTATTCGTTCCTCGTGACAGATGGGCACTTTTCTTCGACCCCAATCTGAAACTCGACATCCTCGGTCAGGCCTGTGGCTCACCTGCCCGAATCTGCCATATACTCTCTTTCGCCTTCGTACTACCGATTGAGCCGACACTCTCCATCTAGCACCGGATTTGGCACATTAGACATGATAGTCATCCAACACCTATACTAACTGACGATTTGCCTGCAATAATGCCACAAAGTGACTCGCTTTCATAGACAATCAGGCGGCAACAAGATGCAGCGACCTAGGCAACTCGGACCATCGGCGTTGCGCAGGGACAGATTTATTGCTGTTCATTGGCGACTGTGATATACAAGCGACGTGGAGGGAAGACCGTGTGCCCACCAAGTGACTCCGCACAGGCCAGAGATAGTTCGCTTGTGTTTGTGGCCATAGCCCGGCTCAAGCAGGCGACAAACCAAACCCTCCTCTTTTCAAAAGAAGTCGATGAGCCTACCTACATCGAGGACATTGTTGGTGACGTCAAGCGATGGGACGAGCGCGACATTGTGTTTGCGCGGGCAGACCTCTTTCACCACTTTGGCATAGACGCTCCCCAGTACAGGGCTTACTATCAAGAATATCCTGAGCATCTAGAATATGATACCGAGATAAGCCGGATGCCCGGCCTGGGCAGAACGGGCGGCATAGACACCCCAATGTTTGACGCCCAGTTCGCCGCCGTCGATAAAACCGGCTCCGAGTCCTTCGTCGATGGGGAACCGTGGCCAGATAGAATCGAGATTCCGGCAGAGCGCGCGGGGCTGAAGGTAAAGGCATTTTCCCGTTTCCTGGGTGCAGACCTCGTTCGGATTGGCCCCCTGCGCCAGGAGTGGGTCTACAGCCACGTCGGGAGGTCACTTGGAGACCAAGAGGGCTTCCAACCACGGGGAACACCCATCGACCCCAGTCGCCACGACAATGCCGTTGCGATGGGTTTCGCTATGGACTACGACCTAATGCGGAGCGCGCCTGATTTCCCATCCCTGCTGGCGACCGCTAAGGGCTATTCAATAGGCGCCTGGGTATCGATTCAACTGGCGCACTACATCCGGATGTTGGGCTATTCCGCCCGGGCTCACCACCTCCGTAGCTATCAGGTGCTTTGCGTGCCAGTCGCTGCCGATTGCGGCCTGGGGGAGCTCTCTCGCGCCGGATTCTTGGTGACCAAGGAATTCGGTTTGGGTCTGCGCCTGGCTGTAGTCACCACTGATATGCCACTGGCGCACGACAGACCTGTGGACATCGCCATCCAGCCTTTCTGTGAGGTGTGCAAAATCTGCGCCGAAGCTTGCCCTGTTGGCGCCATTTCTATGGGGAACAAGGCCGAGTGTAACGGCGTCAAGAAATGGAAACTGGACGAGGAGAGGTGCTACCGATACTGGCATGCAGTAGGAACCGACTGCGCTATCTGCATGGTTTCCTGTCCTTGGACTAAGCCCCAGAACTGGCTTCACCGAGCCGCAGCTGAGCTTGCCAGTATAAAGGGCTCTCACCAGTCGCTGATGGTAGAAGCCGAAAAGCTCTTCTACGGCAAATATAAGCATAGACCCCGGCCCGATTTCATCGATCCTCTTGATCGCTGAACCATCGCGGGGGGTTGTAAGCGATGCTCGTCATGTGGAGTCGAGGCGGCTCAAGTTTTTAACTGGACGCCTAAGGAGTTTCGCTAGTCTCTAGGCCTTCTCTCTCGTTGTAAGCCAGGAGTCCCAGATTATTAGCCCTACTAGGGTGAGGCCCGCGCCGAGAATCACCCCAACCGCCCCAATCAACAAGTCCGTTACTCTTCGGCTCCTCTCTCCCTTATCTTCACCTTTCGCAACCACCTGGCGACAGACCACATTGCCCAGACAACCGTCCCTATAGACAGCACCTGCTTGAAGTGATGCGGTAGGAAGGAATCAGTCTCGACATCTTATCTTTCGGTCGTTCACTATCTGAGCGGTGGCTGTCAATTCCTGCTCCTTAGCCCGTAATGCCCAGAGAGGAACCTCCCACCACCGTAATACGAACTGGGACTGCAGCCCCATCCGCAGAGCTTTTCCAGGACTACAATACTCGACCAATTCCACTAGCTTGACAGCTTATGGTACAATTACCCTAGTCGAAAGGAACACCTCAGCTACACCTTTGTTAAACTCGACCTCCTTAGAAATGTTCGACTCGGACCATCGTTCAGGTAAGTCAATTTCTTCGCACCTAAATAGTACCTGGTCCTTCCGGTCAGTTCTGCACGCGACCCGTTTCATGATCCTTCCGGCCAGTTATGCCTTTCCGGTCTAATCTCTCTCGCGTGGATAGGCATGCTATCGCGCCCCGGACTGCTTGGTGGCTGGCGCCATTCGCCAGACTTCCACTAGCAGGCGCAATTCCGGATTTGCGTCTATCCTACCGAGGGAGTAGCGAAGAACGTTATTACTGATGAGGGGAGATGCGTCCCATGGGTGATGCCATTACAGACCTGGCCCGGTCAATCACCTGGGCTGGCAGCAAGCAATCGTATTGGACCGCCCGCCTCATGGTGGATAAGGGTTTGGTGAGCGATTTCTACCGGGCGTACGCCTACTTTCGCTGGGTCGACGACGTCATAGACGTTTCACCCCGGTCGGATAACGAGCGCATCGCTTTCATCAGGCGGCAAAGGGAGTTGATTGACCGTCTTTACACGGAAGACCGACGAGACGACCTGACGCCGGAAGAGGAAATTATTGCCGATCTCATCAGTCACGACAGCGGCGAGACCGGCGGACTTCAGTCCTTCATTCGCAATATGATGGCCGTCATCGAGTTCGACGCGTATCGTAAAGGGCAACTCATCAGCCAGCGAGAGCTGACATGGTACTCAAACTGTCTGGCGAAGTCGGTCACTGATGGCCTTCAGTACTTCATTGGAAACGGTCATCCTTACCCCGCGACCGAGGGCCGTTATCTGGCAGCCTTTGCTGCTCACATTGCTCACCTGCTGCGCGATATGCTGCCGGATGTGGCCGATGGGTTTATCAACATCCCCCGTGAATACCTGGAAGCGCACGGCATCAGCCCGGAAGATGTGGACAGCTTCCCGTTCCGGGCCTGGGTGCGGGACCGAGTGAAACTGGCGCGGCAGTACTGCGGCGAGGGCAAGCGGTATCTGGACGAACTAGACGTACTGCGTTGTAAAATCGTAGGGTACTGGTACTGCGCCCGCTTTGAAGACGTCCTTCGCACCATAGAGCGCGACGGCTACATTCTGCGCGCTGAGTACGACGAGCAACGTACGCTCTCCTCCTGGCTCAACTTCGTTCAGCTGGGGATCACCGTTACCCTCAGGCACATCACCCAGAGAGGCCTTGCGAGCATCAGAGCAAGGCCAAAGAGAGCCTCCAACGTAAGTGAAAGTGACCTACCCCCCAAAAACTGATCCAAACATTGAGCTAGGACTAGGCAGAAAAGGAGACAGGTCCAAATTGTTGACCGAGTTCGGATGCACATCGTATGCTTTCGCCACCTGCGCCACCGTCTTATCGACACTCAGCACTTCCAGTACCACCTGGAACTTGAGCTTTGGCGAATACTGCTTTGCCACCTTGGTACCCCACTCTTCTGCGTATCTTACCGCCATTCTCGAGGAGGCCAACTGTCCACATATCCACCAGGTTCAACTTCTTGGGGTCAGTACCTGCAGCGGACTTGTGAAAAACCGTGGCTCGCGATGGTCGGAGAGCCGCTAAATATGGGGGTTGTAGGGTCTAAGACCACAACAAGTGTGAAACGCCCGTCCAGTCGGCAGGATCAATTCAATCTGATAGAGAAGGGCTCTTTCACAAAGGGAGAGCTCTTCTCGTTTCTATGGAAACAACTGTGGACTTTGCCAACGATGACTGGCGGAAACTGCAGCTGAATCAAGAACCTGCACTTTGTGATTTGCCTGGGCTAACAATGGTACGGCTCCTGATTGGTGACAGCGCCACGACGCGACCGCCTGCTCCAGCAACCCCATCAACCCTATTGCCGGAGAGCTGGACACCTAGACTCATCCCATCGGACTAGCCCTTGAAGGCCTAATCAAGACATCACCTGTCCATCTATGATCTCTACAACCCTACCTGCGCAGGTCGCAGCCTGGGGGTCGTGAGTAACCATAACCACCGTCTGTCCTGCCTTGTTCAGATCATGCAGAAGTTCGAGAATCTGCAAGCTGGTCGTCCGGTCCAAATTGCCGGTGGGCTCGTCCGCCAGAACAAGTGGCGGCTGATTGACCATCGCTCGCGCGACTGCCACTCGCCCCTGCTCGCCTCCCGAGAGCTGATAGGGCAAGCGATTTTCCTTGCCATTCAGTCCCACCTGAGCCAGGATCTGGCGAGCTAGTGCCACCCTTTCGTATCTAGGCAACTTGGTGATTGCCAGGGGCAGGAGTACGTTTTCCAGCGCATTCAGGTAGGGGAGAAGTTGCAACTGCTGGAAAACAAAGCCTATGTACTCGTGTCGAAAGTCAGCCTGATGTTCCGGCTTAAGATCATAGACATCGATGTCGTCAATCCTCACCCTGCCTTGAGTCGGCGGGTTCATGGCTCCCAGAGTAGTCAGCAGAGTGCTTTTGCCTGATCCTGATGGCCCCATCACCGCCACGAACTCCCCTTCAGCAACCTCCAAATCTACGTTCCTCAAGGCCTGGACCGGCACTCCACCGTCATCGTTATAGACTCTACTTACATTCTTGAGTTCGATCATCGAGATTCTCCGTCCCTACAAAGATCGCATTGCAGTAGTCGGATCAAGTTGAGCAGCACGCTTGGCTGGATAGAGGCTGGCCGCTAAGCCAACCAATAGTGCTGCTCCGATGGCGCCGACAGCCAGCCAAGGATTCCAGGAAACCGAGGCGGCAAGATTGGCAGCTCGGGGCGCCAAAACCATGGCAGCTCCCATGCCAGCCAGCCAGCCCAGCGCGCCCCCAGCTAGGCTCACCAAAGCGGCCTCGCTCAGGATCACCTGCATAACATGCATTTGACGAAAGCCCAAAGCCCTGAACAGCCCAATCTCCTGACGTCGCTCTGCCACCGAACCTAGCATTGTGGTGAGGACGACCAAGGCGCCGATGACCATCACGACCATCGAAAGTGCGAGGGCAAACCGACCAAGTTGTTCCACCGTTTCCATGCGGAGGGTTACTGATTGGCGCAGCGCTGTCACTTTGGCTTGAGGAAGTACCTCGCCAATCTGCTTCACCATGTCCTCCACCGGACATTCAGTACAAAGCGCAGCCACCTCAACCAGGCTGATGCTGTTTGGTTTATTCAGAACCCGCTGGGCAGCCGATAGATCGATGAAAAGGATATCATCATCCTGAGAGCCATTCTCCGCAAGGATTCCGTGCACTCGAAAAGGCTGCCCAGCGATCTCGATCGTGCTGCCGCGGCTCAGCTTCAGCTCATCGGCCAGCCGCTTGCCTGCCAAGGCTTCATCGGGCTCAAGCTCAAGGAAGAGCAATTCAGGCATCTTCCAGTCCTGTAGCGCTGCTTGATCCTCGCCTAGCTCATCTACTTTTCCGTCCAAGCGCCACCACCGCTTGAGCTTCAATTCGTCGGGGAAGCGCACTCCAGCTATCATCGCCAGGCGCCCTCCCATGGGCACAGCTCCCAACAACTTGGGCGAAACTATGCTGATTTGCTTGGCATTCTTGATAGTTTTGATACTATCGAGATCGGAGAGGCTCAACTCCCCCACATCGTAGGTGGCTGAGGCAACCGATACGCCGCCATAAGATAGTGCCAGCGCGTTGCTCTGAGGGACAATGAGAATGTTCGCTCCATACTCGTCTAGCTTGCCGGTGATATCAGCTTGGAGTGCGTCGGTGATAGCCACCATAGCTACAACGGTAGCCACTCCGACGGCCAGTCCCAAGAGCAAAAGAATCATGCGCCCTTTGCGCCGACGCAGGTTATTTAGCACAAGATCGAAGAGCGTCATTGCCTTACCTCTCTAGAAATAACCCTGGCCGGCAACTATGTCCGTCTCAAGGATCACTAGATAGTCTCCATCAACCGAGCGCTGTAAAGGCGAAGGATTGCATCCCCCCTTCAGCACATTGATCTGATCGGAAGGGAAGCGTTGTCCGCAGTTGTTGCAGACCATCTCATCTCCGTCCTGATTGTAGCCCCTCTTCGACTGGAAACATACATCGCAGGCGTTGAAAGCCGCGCGGACCACTCCATCCTGGCTCTTGAGGACAAAGAACTCGATGGACTGTCCTCCATTCATGTAAGTGTAGTAATGAGCCTTTCCATCATCGAATGTAGAAAGGGGTAAGCGCATCGATCCATCCTCGGCCGCTACCAGCGGGTAAGGATCGTGGCCGGAGGTTGCCGCCGTAACAGGTTGAGCCTCTCCTTCTTTGGCTGAGTCGGCAGGCTCGGCAACAACGACGCCGCTTGGGACATCAGCCACGACCGCAGAAGGGCGGCTGAAGGCGAAAGCGGCGCCACCAACGACCGCTATAAGTGCCAGAATCCCTACCACCAGGACAACGGGGGGTACGCCGGTAGATTTCTTTTCCCCCTGTGTGGCGAAGCGGTCTCGCTTGTGCTCCCGCGATAAACTCTTCTTGTTTCTCCTTGGCTTCTTACTCTTGTCCATTTCTCTTTGTATCCTCTCCTATCTATGGTAGTCTCTGAATTCTAAGGTCATGCGACTTGGATCGGTTGGCTCATATTTTCGTCCCCGAGAGAAGTGGGCTCTTATCACGCTGTTGATTTGAGCCGCGGTTCATAGGTAGTCCTCGATACGATGCCGGGCAGCATAGGCCGCCGCCTGAGCCCGCGAGGTGAGGTTCAGTTTGCTCAGAATGCTGCTGACGTAATTGCGTGCGGTCTTTTCGCTCAGGCGTAGGGCAGCGCCGATCTCTCGGTTGGTCTGCCCCTCGGCGACGTGGGCCAGAATCTGCATTTCTTGGGCGTTCAAGCCGGCGAAGGCGTGGGCCCACTCCTGCTGCCTCAGATCCCGCATCTTGGCCAAGACCCGACCCGTGACCGACGGGTCTAGAAGACTCTCGCCACGCCCCACTCGCTCCAACGCTTGGAGCAGATCGTCGGAACCGACCTGCTTCAGGACGTAGCCATCGGCCCCACTAGCGATGGCATCGAAAATCACCTCGTCGTCGGAGAACGAAGTCAGCACGATGATGCGGGTCTCAGGCAGGTGGGCCTTGATCTGCCGACAGACATCCACGCCGTGGCCGTCTGGCAGCCGCATGTCCAATACGACTATGTCAGGCGTCAGCTCCTTTGCCTGGCTCACCGCCTCGTGAGCCGTGCCTGCCTCCCCCACCACCTCCATGCCCGGCTGCAGCTCGATGAGAGCCCGCACTCCCATGCGCACCACCTCGTGATCATCAACCAGCAGTATCCGCAAGTTCATGTCCCTTATCCCCTAGCAGGGTCCCTTCCATCGCCGCACGGAACCGTTACGGACAGCCGCAGCCCGTGTCCTGGCTCTCTCTCCAACATGAACTCTCCCTCCATCAGGCGGGCGCGCTCCTGCATATTGGCGATACCATGGCCTGGACTAATAATGTCGCCCAAGTCATCCAGAGCGATCCCTTTGCCATCATCGGCTACCGTCAGACACACGCTTTCCCCAGCGTATCGTAAGTCTACTGTGACGTGTCCAGCTTCGGCGTGTTGCACAACGTTGCTCAATGCTTCACGAGCGATCTGTGTGAGATGAGCTGTCTGCTGGGGGCTCATCTGCCAACTCCGTTGCCCCAGCACAACCAACCTCGCCTCCAGTAAGGTGTCTAAACGCAGGTCCCTGACCAGATCCTCCAACATTACCTCCAACTCACGAGCTTCCCCCTCAGCCCGCAGGTCAAAGATGTAATTGCGTATATCATGGATGGTTTGGTTGAGTATATCCAGTACAGGCTGAATCCGCCGAGCTTGGTCAGATTCCTCGGGCATCTGGCGCTGGACGTGCTCCAGGTTCAGGCCAGCGGCATAGATGTTCTGGATGATGCCATCGTGCAGGTCCCGCCCGATCCGCTCCCGGTCGACGGCCACTATCCGAGCCTGTTCCATCTCCGCGATGCGGCGATCGGTTTCCACTTGGAACACCTCCAGGGAGCGGGTCACAAAGAGTGCCATGGCCAGGCCACATAAGGAGCGGAAAACGGGGGCCGGAAGGTTGACCATTTGGTCCAGCAAAGAATAGTTCAGGAGGGTGGCCGGGAATACCGGCGCCGTGGGCACGATGAGGCCGCCGACCAATGCATACATTAGGAAGGCCATGGCCGCCCCGGTGAAATAGATGGCGATGCGCGGCAAACCCATCTGCCGCACCTGATGAGCCTGTCGGCGCATCCCTAGGAAGGCTAGAATTGAGCCTGGAAAAGCCAAGAGGTAACGGCTCCAACCGTCCCCGATAGCGAACAGCACGTTGAGGGGATCCCCTACCAATGCTCCTCGTAGGAAGACCGCTACCCCCCACAGAAGGAGCACTGCCCCCGGCAAGGCCCGCAGCCAGCGATGCTGACGCCAGGGCGATAACAACAGCTCAACGCCAAACTGAAAAAGGAAGAAGAACGAAACGGCCAGCAGCAGCATGTGGGCGATGACCATGACGCGCACCACGGAATCTTGCAGGTAAAGTGCCTGCAGGGGGATGAAAATGTAGCCCCACTCGTTGAGCCCGTGGGCGACGCCAAATGCGGCCAGCCAGGGCAGCGGGCGAGCCAGCTCCAGGCGGCTTTGGCGGCGCCACTGTAGCGCCGTCACCAAGCCCACGATGAAGAAAACCTGGCCGTTGATGGAGTAAAGGATTATCCAATTGACTTCCAGGACCTCGGCCAACGTGACCACGGACGGTTCCCTACTCCTTCTTTACCATCAAGACACATGCCTCAATGGCTGCTGTGTCCCTGTAAAATAGGGACGACTGACAGATGTATATTGTCGACAGATATAGTACACTAAAGTTGAGTATTGTGCCAAGCCTTAGGGTGTAGCTCGTTAGTGATAAGGGGGAAAGGGTTATGCGAGGGGCGGTGATCGCTTGCCTCTTGCAAGCAGGGTCCATTTGTGATTAAGATACATTCCATGTACTATCTGCCATAAGTTACCCAAATAATAGGGACAGTTGACACCTGTATGTGCCGGTCAGATATGGTATAGTGGTACGAGACGCGATAGTGTAGTATTTCACAATAGTAATGTCCTCGAGCGGGTAGTATCCAGACGACGGAGATCGAATAGTGTCCTAAAATATTGATACGAGGGGAAGAGGGAGAGAGATGAACCGAGGTATTCTAAAGAAGTGGCTCCCATTGCTAATTGGTGGCTTGCTAGTATTGGGGTCAGTGGTCTTCGCCGCATGTGCAGGCCCCACTCCGGAACCAACAGCTGTGCCCCCGGAGGTCACCACGGAGGAGCCCGCAGAGGCGTCTCCAGAAGAAGTGGCTGAAGCACCCGCCGAAGCGGCCCTCGACATTCCCTTCGAGGCCGAGTGGGCGTCCTCGGGACACGCTGACGCCTCGGCAGAGGCCTTCATCCACTGGGACGAGGACGATCCGGCTGAGGTTGGCATAAGTTGCGCCAAGTGCCACAGCACCCCCGGGTACCAGGACTTCCTGGGCGCAGACGGGACCGCTGCTGGCGTGGTGGACAATGCGGCGCCCATCGGTACGGTGGTCACTTGCGTCGCCTGTCACAACGAGGCAACCCAGGTGAAGGACAGCGTGGTCATGCCTTCGGGTGCTGAACTCGCCGGTCTGGGCCCGGAAGCTCGCTGCATGGAGTGCCACCAGGGTCGCGAATCAGGCGCCAGCGTCGATGAAGCGATCGCCGAAGCAGGCCTAGCTGATGAGGATACAACAAGCGAAGAACTGGGCTTCCGCAACATTCACTACTTCGCCGCCGCCGTCAGCCTGTACGGCACGCAAGCCATGGGCGGATATCAGTATGAAGGAAAGACCTACGACGGCAAGTTCGCCCACGTCGAAGGTGTCGATACCTGTATCACGTGCCATGACTCCCACACCTTAGAAGTCAAGGTGGAAAGCTGCAGCACGTGCCACGCTAATGTGACCAGTCGAGAGGACCTGGTCAACATTCGGATGGAGGGTTCCGAGGTCGATTATGACGGCGACGGGGATATCACCGAGGGCATCAAGTTCGAGGTCGATGGACTCCGGGATATGCTCTACCAGGCCATGCAGGCCTACAGCAGCGAAGCTGCCGGGGCGGGCATCCTCTACGACAGCGGTAGCTATCCCTACTTCTTCATCGACACCAATGCCAACGGGGAATCCGATGAGGGCGAGGTCGACCGCGAGAACAGTTACAACGCGTGGACGCCACGCCTGCTGAAGGCAGGCTACAACTACCAGGTTTCGCTCAAGGATCCGGGCGCCTACGCTCATGGCGGTAAGTACATAATGCAGCTCCTCTCGGACTCCATCGAGAGCCTGAATTCCGCTATCTCTAGCCCCATCGATGTCTCAGCTGCTAATCGCATTGACGCTGGGCACTTCGCCGGGTCGGAGGAAGCCTTCCGGCACTGGGACGAGGACGGCGAAGTCTCCGGTAGTTGCAGCAAGTGCCACTCGGCTGAAGGCCTGCCGTTCTACCTGAAGGAAGGGGTTACCGCCTCCCAGCCGATAGCTAACGGACTCCTGTGCTCCACCTGCCACGATTCTCTGCCTGAGTACACCCGGTATGCTGTTGACGAAGTGGAGTTCCCCAGCGGCGCCTCGGTTAGTTTCGGCGAGGGAGAGGACGCTAACCTGTGCGTCCAGTGCCACCAAGGACGTGAGTCAACAGTCAGCGTCAACGAACACATCACCAGCGCCGAGGTCGCTGATGATGACACGGTCGGGGAGAATCTGGGTTTCCGCAACGTCCACTACTTCGCCGCGGGCGCGACGCTCTTCGGCACGGAAGCCCAAGGGGCTTACGAATACGAGGGGAAGTCTTACGTCGGTCGCAGCGACCACCCGTTGAGCGAGTGCCTGCAGTGCCACGATACACATGCCCTTGAGGTGAAGGTGGAAACCTGCAGTACCGCTGGGTGCCACGAGGGCGCGGACAGCGAGGAGGCCCTCCGCTCCATTCGCACCTCTGCCGAGGATTTCGATGGAGATGGTGATGCGAGCGCAGGAATCGCGGTTGAGATTTCCACAATGAGCGACGCTCTCTACGTGGCCATGCAAGACTATGCCAAGGACGTTGTGGGGACGGCCATCGTCTACGACTCGCACAGCTATCCCTACTTCTTCACCGACACCAACGGCAACGGGGAGGCCGATGAGGACGAGGCTAGTTACAGCACCTGGTCAGCGCGTCTGCTCAGGGGTGCTTACAACTACCAGTACGCCCAGAAGGACCCTGGCAGCTTTGCACACAATCCCAAGTACATGATCCAGCTCCTGTACGACTCGTTGGAGGACCTGGGCGCGGACGTGACCGGTATGGTCCGACCACCCTCAACCGAATCTTAAAACGGTAGATTCAGGTCTACCCAGATCCAGACAAGCGAAAGGGGAGCGGCCCAAACGCTGGCTCGCTCCCCTTTACTTGCGACAAATAACTGACATTGCCAATAATTGAAAAGATTGACAGAACAAATTTCGATTCGAAGGGATATTTCGTTATTACATACAAGAACAACCGGGGTGGCGAATCTGCTTTGAAGCT
>SDBU01006666.1_pt1 | contig 13508 bp, 14 predicted proteins | sample 2277071 | NCBI WGS metagenome assembly SDBU01 (sample SAMN10397929, study PRJNA504765) | marine sediment metagenome | isolation source: marine sediment core GS08_GC12, 126 cmbsf | place: Arctic Ocean: Gakkel Ridge, Loki's castle | collected 2008
GATGTCGAGGATGCAGTTGCTCAGGCCGGGAAAGCTGGTCCAGATCAGGGGTAGCACGTTGCTGTTGATGCCCGGCGACTCGTCGTACCAGACGCCCAGTTGGGGCACGCCGATCTTGAGCGGTTCGGGTGGCGTGGCCCTGGCTTCGGCCTCCTCCTTGCCCCACTTGGAGTTTTCCCACAGTTCCCGGCTTTCGGCTTTGCTCATCGGCTGTAACTCGTCCCCGGTGCTGCCGGGCAGGAAGCCGTCGGGATACTGCTTATCGACCCATTCCAGCGCCTGCGGAAAGTCCTCGCGCACCTTGGCCAGGAGCAGGTCCGGATCATTCGGGAGCAGGTAGAACTTGAAATGATGCCGCCGCTCCAGAGGCGGCGCTTCCTGCGGCGCCCAGGTCGTGGGCCTGATGTGGTGATGCAGACACGTGCGCCACGCCTGCGTGATATTGGAGGTGTCGGCTCCCGCATAAGCGGCCAGGTACTTGCCATCCTGCGAGACGGTCCCGACGACCGGAACGGTGTAGGGGGTGGTGCTGCCGACATACCAGCCGCGTCCCGGGTACGTCGGCTTGCGCAACGGCCTGCCGCCGGTGCGCTCTTCATAGGTGTATACCTGAATAAAGGGTGGATTGTTGCACGGATCGTCCGGCGAAAACGGTCCGAGCAGGCTGCGGTCGATATCAAGCAAGTACTCCCGACCATGCCTGGTGAAGAAGAAGGTGCGGCCGATGAAATCTGCATAGGGGTTGGGGAACGCCGCGAAACATTCGTTCGAACGCAGAAGACGGAAGCAGATATTGGGACTCGGCAACTCCTCCGGCACTTGTGCATGGGGATAGCCGTGCCGATCAAGATCCAGGCTCAAACGAATGTCTATCTCGCCCGGCATCAGTTCAAGATCCGTGATCACGAGCAGATGCGGCGCTTTGTCCCAGCGGTGACGCATCCGGTAGTGGGTGGGGCTGACCGGATAGAAGTCTTCGGCGGTGAGATTGCTGTGTTCGTAAGTGCCGATATCGAATACCGCATTCTTGATGCCGGGGAATTGCGCCCAGACGATCGGAACCATATGACCTACCGGCGGGCGGTACTCATACCAGAGTCCGATCTGCGGGAGCGGGACGCCGAGCTCGTTGGCGGCCGCTTCGACCTTCGCGTTCAGGGCGTCGTGTTCGGCCTTTGTCGCGTCGTCAAGCGGCTCGGGCGTGATCGTCACATTCTCCTGCGTAACGCCCCAAACCTTGCTGCCGGCGTAGGCGTTGACCATGGCGTGCAAATCAAGTGTCTGCCCGGCGAAGGCGGCGTTGGCGAAGTGGGCCTGGGCGACGAAGCCCTCTTCGGCGCCATGTTTCACCGGATACATCAACCGCTTCTTATACGCGCGGGGCACGCCGTCGCTGTCCTTCAGGATGAACTGCACCATGTGTCCGGTGAAGTCTTGTCCAGTGCCGGTGTAGCGAAGTGTGAAGTGGCCGGGGTGGACATCGTAGAGAATCTCAAGCTTCTCACTGCGCAACGCTGAACCGGTCGGCTGCAGCGGGGTGATGATACGTTTGAAACGCTCGTAGCGAACGCCAACCCCCGCGGCGCTCAGCGGCCGGGAGTACAACTCGATCTCATCGGCACGGCTGATGGGATTGCGATCGCCGATGATCCGTCCGAAGAAGAGGCGCTCGCCACGATAGTCCCAGTTGCCCGCAAAAGCGCCGCCACGAGCGCTATCAACGGCCTCGCCGTCGAGGTAGAGCGTGACCTTGCCGGCCTTCCGGACGACCGCCAGGTGGTGCCACAAAGTATCTTCGTAGGGCGCACTGAGCACGCCGGTCTGTTTGCCGTCGCCGCAGCGAAACCGCAGCTTGCGATTGAGGTCATCGTACTCGAGCACCCAACCGGCGGCGTGCGGGGTGATCTCCTTCTTGCCCATGAATACCCCGGTGTCGGGGCTATCGAGTTTGTACCAGAGCACCAGCGAGAAATCATCGGTGCCGAATTGGAGATCGGCGCTGCCGCCACCGAGCGACGCGCAGGCGTTGTTGTGCGGCAATACGATGCACCTGCCGGAACCAAGTTCCTCCAGCCGTGCGCCGTAAAGCCCGCCGTGTTTGCCTCGAGGGCTCAGGTCGAAGGGGTAATCTTCTTCGCCGTCGAAATTGAAGTAGCACAGCAGCGCCGGATCGTCGAGATCCGGAACTTCAGGATCAGCGCCACGCGCCCTCCCTGCTACCGCAGCCACGACCACAAGAACACATATCGCCCAGGAACGGAAAGGCGTGCGCCAACGAGGCATTGGCTCTCTCGCAGTCTTACCGGACAGATCACATAACCGTTGCATCTCACATAGCTCCTCTCAATCAGCACGCCACCGCCGACGGCGGCACCACCTGACATTTCCCATTTGAACCTGGATTTCCCATATGGCCGCCGTCACCGCGACGGCGCGCCGTTCGATGTGTATTGTGGGCGCTCGGCGGGCCGTGTCAAGCGCCGTCTTCGTCGATCTGTCGCTCGCGCGTGGCGAACCGACCGTCGCATGGGGCTCGTAAGACAGCGAAATCAGCTCTGCGCACACAGTCTCGGCGCGTGACCTCACAGTCTCCCTTCTCGAGCCCACTCTTCGGCCTGTTGGCAGCTCACCTTGTACGCCGCTACAGCGGCACGGGATGTATTCCTGGGACATAATACCTGTTTCCTTCGCCTTCGGCGGCTACCCTTCGGTCGGCTGGGGCGGCCCGCCATTGACTGAACGCTCTGTTGGCCGACGTGGTGAGCGCAGCCCGGCGCCACGACTCGCGCTATCCTCCACATGTCTCCATCCTATCACGGCCTCCCTGGCTCGCAAAGCATAAACCAGTATTATGTCCCGGGAACACTCTCCGCAAATGATGGCCGAAGCTCGAAGTATTTCAGGGTCCTCAGCCTGTTGTTATGGAGCAATACATGGTAGTCGCCCTCCCGGTCCCGCCTAACTACCATTTGCTCCCAACCCTCGATCTCTTGCTCAACCAACGTCTGGCTGACTATCTTGTCCTCCCGGCCCGCAAGATATACCAACCCCATGGGCATTGAAAACGGCTTCGCGTACCTGCCATATCGGAAGCCCGCCCACGAACGATTTGAGAAGTCAGTTACAAAGAACGCCATCGTGAAGCCCAGGTCGCGGCCCGCTCGCAACTTGGTGTTGAGGCGATATTCCCTCCAGCCGCCATCCTCAAGAAAATGCAGCCGGATACCTTCTTCGACGCCTTCTTCTCGCTTTTCATCCCAAACTTTATGATACGTCCAGATCACCTTGCCCTTGTCGACGAAACCGAGAGGCAGAGCACGCTTCTGGAACACGACCTCCGTATTATGGAACTCCAGGTCCGACGTAAGTGTGCCCGCCTTCACTTGGTGAAAGTCGCTCAGAACAATGGCTATGCTGCCGCCAGGTCGCTTACTGAGCGCTGCTCTAACGCCAGGCCCAAGAGTCCGATCAACCCATCCGCCGTTGCACTTGCCAACCACGACCTGCTTGGGGTGCTCCCACGGGCCCATGGTTTGCATTGTCACATACCAGGCACCGTCATCGCTAATGATGGCCTCAGGCCGTGACGTTATGAGATAGGGTGCCGCACCGACTTCGTTAACTAATACCTCCGTTTCCTTCTGAGAACTATCGAGGCGATATCTTGTGATCCGCGTCCGTTTTTCAGCTGTGGAATGGTCGCTAGTGGTTGTCAGTTCAAGGATTTGGACTTCTCCTTTGTGCGTTATAGTGACCAGCACATAATGTTCGACCAGCAGGCCCGGCGTGCCCAGAGGCCCCAGAGACCACGAAAGTCCTCCTGCAATTTGCCGGCTCTGCCAGTTGCCGCTGCGATCCCTATGAAAGCACTTGAGATCTCCCCGTGCGTCTACTAGGGCTACCCATGGATTCCCGTACGCATCCATGGCCAAGTCAAAAGAACAGCTTAGGAAATCTTCATCCGGTGGGAGCTCGAAACTGACGTCCTGCCATGATTGACGATCCACGATCGAGACAGGCGGTTGCGGTTCGGCGGGGTTCGCTAAAGGGGCTCGTAACCCGGCCAGAAGCAGCACTGTGATAGCAAAGCGGACTCGCGGACCTAGCCCCGTACCCGAGGAAGACGGACTCATAGCACTATTTGACGTTGCCTTCCGCCGCCGGGTCCGAAATATGAGCTCCCACATCTGCGATCCCAGATCGCCCTGTTTGATGTGGTAGGACATAATAAATGCCTCCGTTCGAGACGTGGCCTATCTTTGCGGCGAGAATCCCCGCTTATACCTCTCGCAACAGCAGCTTATTCCCCCTCCACTGCAAGGCTGGCTTCTGATGTGTTCCCTTTTCTGCATCGTGGCCCTAACTAGCTGACCATCCTTGACAACCGTCAACATAACGGTAATCAAAGCGTAGACTTCGGGGTATTCCTGGGACATAATACCTGTTTCCTTCGCCTTCCGCGGCTACCCTTCGGTCGGCCGGGGCGGCCCGCCATTGACCGAACGCTCCGTTCGCTGACGTGGTGAGCCCAGCCCGGTGCCACGATTCGTGCAATCCTCGGCATATCGCCATCCTATCACGGCCTCCCTGGCTCGGTAAGCATAAACTACTATTATGTCCCGGGAACACTCCTTGCTTCTCTCTTGCGACGTTTCTGGTTGTCCTTGCCGCCTTACGGCGGGCCTTGGTGGATGAGGCGGCGGAGGACGTCGAGGCCCTGCGAGATTGTTTCGTCCGAGGCGGCGTAGGAGATGCGCATGTGGGTGGACCGCTCGGAGAAGACTGAGCCGGGAATGATGAGCAGTTGGTTGCGAATGGCCTGCGTTACGAACGCCTCATCGGTCCCCCATGGAACCCGAGGAAAGATGTAGAACGCGCCGCCGGGCATGACCACGTCGTAGCCGGCCTCCGTCAACCCTTCGTACATCATGTCGCGCTTTCGTCTGTATGCCTCGGCGTGAGCCGTGGTGTCGGTCTCCAACGCCGTGAGGCCGGCGAACTGGGCGAAGGAGGGGGCGCACACGAAAGAGAACTGCTGCAGCTTGGTCATCTCGCCTATGATGCGTTCCGGCCCGGCAACGTAGCCGAGGCGCCATCCGGTCATGGCGTACGACTTGGAGAAGCCACCCATGACGAGGGTGGGAGGATATAGCGGGCCGATGCTCTCAGGCACGCCGTCATAGGTGAAGAAGTCGTAAATCTCATCTGAAATGACGACAAGGTCGCGTTCCTTTGCCAGGGCCGCGATGCGGGGCAGCTCCTCATTGGGAATCAAGGCGCCGGTCGGGTTCGCCGGGCTGTTGAGCACAAGGAGCTTGGTCCTCTCCGTGACGCGCTGTCGAAGGCGCTCGGCCGTCACGAGGAAGTCCGGGTACGTATCCACGAAGACCGGTGTGCCGCCGCACAGGTTCACCAGGTGTTTGTACATAACAAAGTACGGATCCGGAACGAGCACTTCATCGCCTTCGTTCAGCAGGACGAGAAAAGCGAGTAGCAACGCGCCCGACACACCCGAGGTGATAAGAAGGGCGTCGGGACTGAACCCTTTCTGCTCGACGATCTTACGGCGAACGGCTTCGTGCAGTTCTGAGATGCCCTGCGTTACGGTATAGCGGTTCTTTCCGGCGCGGATGGCCTGTACTGCGGCTTCCTTTATCCGTTCGGGGACGTCGAAATCCGGCTGACCTATGGAGAGGTTTATGGGGTCGGCCATGTTCGCGGCCAGGTCGAAGACCTTCCGTATGCCGGAGGAATCGAGCTTGGACATGCGAGACGCTATCACGGAAGGACCCTCCGCGAATTCACGGCTGTGCTTGTCAAGCACACCCCCGCGCTATCGAGCACGTCGTCATTCTTTTTTGGTCTCCGCCTGGGTCTCGGCAGACTCCGGCGTCTCCGCAGTTTCGGCCTTGCTCACTTTGGGGCGTTTTCTGACCCGACGGACCCGAACCTTGGGAAGGCCAAAAATGGACTGCCCCTCCTCCCATTTGCCGCTTTCTCGCAACGTACTGATTCGCTCGGCCCGGCTCAGCACGCTGCGAGGTCGTTGCAGGGCGCTGTGCAGCTTAAGGCTCTTGTCAATGCTCATGGCTCCATCCCTTTAGAATCTGTAATCTTCATATACAGACAATCACTGAAGTTCTTGCCGTCTCTGTAAACCATGGGCGCGAACGTCTCTTTCAAGCCCGATGCCTGGGCCTTCCTCAGGTTCTCAAAGCTGCCCACGTTCACAGTGTATTTCCGCGTAGATGGGGGCCGATAGGGAAACGCGTCGTAGCCCATGGCCCTCAGGTCGCCGACGATTTCCAGAGCCCGCGTCCGCGGCATCTGCGAGATGATCCGAAGCGTCCAGAACGGAACGTCTGTGTTCTGGCTCGTACGCATTTCCAACGGTCCCGCACGTGAGGTGCCGCCAAGCGTCCTTGTGCCGAACGAGGTCGAGCCGTCGGCCGCCTCGCTGATGACGCTGCTCCGGCCCCGGCGAAACGCCCATATGTGGGAAGCGATAATGACACCCAGCAATACGACGGCGACAATCGCCACGGTTTCCCGCCTGAGTGTGAGGACGATCAGGCCCGCCCGTACAACTACCGGCCTCTGAACCGGCGGTTCGCCTTCACTTGGCCGTTCCTCCGGGGCCTCCCGCCGCGAAGCGCTTGCTTTCGCTTGCACTGGAGAACGCCGGAAGACCTCGAAGAACTGGGGTCCTCCGCTCCTTTTCATCAACGTTCCTCCGTCCGCGTCAAGGGCCTGGCCCATACGAATGCCCGGCTCCCGTCCCCTCCAGAGTTCGGCCCTCCGCCCCCGCCGCAAGAGGGGAAGGAGACCCCCCGACACACTCCGACTTGGTCATGCAGGAAGGGAATCCTGAGTGCCCGTTTGCTCGGCGACGCTCTACGCACGCCCGAGATCTTCTTCATGCCAACGTCTCTACATCCTGCACGATTTTATCACAAACGCTTTGGGGGGTCAAAGCTGCTTCTTCACGGGCTCTGTTCGCCAGTCCTGTTGGCCGCCGTCGTAGGGGCGCACGGCCGTGCGCCCCTACATCTTGGATCAACAGAAAATGATGCACTGCCGCTTCGGCTGACCCGAACAGTCTTGCGGGTCCGCGCCGGCTCCTGGGCTCTCGTGCTCCACTCTCTCGTTTGCCCCTAGCGCGTCGGGGGGCCGCCATTGAGCCAAGGGTTTTGCCCGGCAAGAGAACCGGTTAACCTCGGATACAGTCTGCGTGCCTTAGCCAGAACCGCATCCTGTGTGAGCTGTCTGTCGAGCGGGAGGAGGATGTACTGCCCCTCCATATCCTTGCAGTCGAGGATAATATGCCGATGATTCGGCACGTCCATTCCGTTGTCACAGGGCGTATGGCCTACGATCAGGACGTCGGCCTCCATGCGCCGCGCGAATTCGTCGGCGGTCTCCGGCCTGTAATCCCGGCCCCAGATCATGGCGAAAACCGGGCCGTTCCGGTCGAACACGTCATCCGGGGAGGCATGCCGCAGATAATCGAGGTCCAGACTCCCCATCCTGGCGGCTCGCGGCGTCGAGTGACTGACAAAGATGCGGCTCGCCGTCCGGACGCAGAGGGGGCAGGTTCGCCAGAACCGGCAATAGGCTTCCTTGACGTCTTTCCATCGGTCGGCATAGGCGGCGCGCAATCCTTCTTCGAAGGCGAGGTTCAACTCTTGCCCGCGCTTTCCAATTTGCAGGTCCAACAGTTCAGAGAACTCATGGTTCCCCAGCAGCAGGTGGACCTGCGAAGGAAAGGTGGCTTTAAGGCGGGCGGCGGTTTCCACCAGACGATATGAGCGGCAGACGTCATCACCGCCGTGCGTCTGATGAACGAGTTCCTGGAGGACCAAATGGCGATTGGCGTATCGCGGCAGGTTGGCGAGTTTGACTATGCGGCGCAGGTTTCCGCCGTTACCGTGGAGGTCGCCGGTGACAAGGAGCTCCCCTTTTTTCGGAAGCTCCACCAGGAACCCTGCCTGGAATGGGTCGCGCCGACAGGCCTGAGCCGCGGCATCCATCAGGGCTACTGCATGATCGGCGTGTGTCCTGGACATGAGATATCGCGCGTACCGGTGCGCCGTGCAAGCAGGCAGAATCTCCGCACTAGCGCGGCTGGTTGGGGTCGGCCGGCCACGGCACCAGCAGGGGCATCGTGGGTTGTTCCGGCACGGGATCCTGGGGCGGCGGGCCATTGCATCCGATGAGAAGCGGCGCTGTGACCAGCCACGTCAGCAGCGCCGCTGATATCCTGATTTTGCGCCACATTGGTCGCTCCAGTGCCATAGGCTGAGGTCCGGCGACTCCGTCGGCAGTCCCTTCTCCCGCAGCGTCACATACCCTGTCTCTGGGCTGCTCCCTGTGCCCGACGCCGAGCCCGTGGGAAAGGCGGACAGTCTCCCGCCCGTCCGCGAACAGTCGAACCCGCACAAGAAGACGCCGAGGCCCTGTTCCCCCAGGCTCAGCCCGAAGGTTCGGAGGACGGAGCTTTGGCCTTCTTCTCGACACGCGCCGACTCGGTTTCGGCCGCCGGCAGAAGCTCCATGATGACTTGCGGGGCATTGTCGCCGAGCCTTCTGCTGCTCCGGGGCAGATGAAGAATGCGGGTGTATCCCCCGTGCCGCTCCTGATACCTCGGCGCTATCGTCCGGAACAGCTTGCGTACGATGTACTTGTCATCGAGAATGGCAAGCGCTCTGCGGAAATTGGCCAAGCCGCCCTTTCTGGCCAGAGTGATGAGCTTCTCGGCCGTAGGCCGGATTTCCTTCGCTTTCGCGGGCGTGGTCTTTATCCTTTCGACCAGGAAAAGGTTGCTGACCAAGCTGCGGCGTGTGGCCTTTCGATGGGCGGGGGACCTTCCAAGGCGTCTCCCGCGTTTTCGGTGTCGCATCAGTCTTCCCTCTTCTGGGCGGTCCCCTGCGCAACGCCCTCCATCTTCATGCCGAGGGTGAGACCCAGGTCGGCGAGTTTGCTTTTCACCTCGTCAAGGGACGTTCTGCCGAAGTTGCGCACCTGGAGAATCTGGTCCTCGTCATAGCCGACGAGATCACCCACGGTGCGAATGTTCTCGCTCTCCAGACAATGAGCAGAGCGGACGCCGAGTTCCAGTTCGGCGATTGACACTGCCAGTTTTGCACTGAGGTCTTCGGCCAGCACGGGTCTTATGGGAGCGATGCCGCCGGCGGTCTCCAGTTCCTTGATCTCGGTGCCGAGTTCGAATTGCTGCACAAAGGGGTTCAAATGTTTCCTGAGGATTTTTGCGGCTTCGACCAAGGCCATCTCGGGCGTTATGGTTTCGTCGGTCCATATCTCCATGATGAGACGGTCATAGTTGGTCCGCTGTCCGACTCGCGTGTCCTCCGTGCGATAGCGGATCCGCACCACGGGAGAGAAGATGGAGTCCACCGGGATCCTGCCAATTTCCATGCCCTCTCGCTCGTTCTCCTCAGCCGTGCGATAGCCACGCCCGTTCTCCACGGACATCTCACACACGCAGTGCACGGTCTTTGTGAGTGTGGCGATATGAAGATCCTTCGTGACGACGTCCACATCCGCATCACACATAATGTCAGCGCCGGTGACCTCACCCTTCTTTTTCACATCAATGCGAAGGACAGTGGGACGGTCGCCCCGCAGGCGCACACGCAACTGCTTGATATTCAGAATGATGTCGGCTACGTCCTCGTAGACGCCGTCTATGGTGCTGAATTCATGCAGCACGTTTTCGAACTTGATGGATGTCACCGCAGCGCCCTCGAGAGAGGAGAGGAGCACACGGCGGAAACTGTTGCCGATGGTGGTGCCGAACCCGCGTTCGAAGGGCTCCACGACAAACTTGGCGTACCTTTCGGTCTTGGTGGCCTGCTCACAGATCACATTGGTCGGCAGCTCAAAACCCCTCCAACGAATCCGCATCAGCGTTCCTCCCGTATAGCTATTGGGCAGAGCATTTTTTCCAATACGTTACCGACCGCATATCTCGACAATAAGTTGAGGTTCAAAACCCTCCGCAAGCTCTTCCGCGTTGGGCAGCGCAACGACCTTTCCCGCCGTCGGTTCGTCGCGCACTTCGAGCCATGTCGGTACGGCGTGGCCTTTGTTCTGTTCGCGCGAACCCTTGAAGAGATTCACGACGCTTTCTTTGGCCACTGGTGTGATGACGTCGTTTGGCTGCACCAGATGACTCGGACGATCCATCTTCTTGTCATTGACCCGCACCAAGCCGTGGGCGATCATCTGGCGTGCGTGCCGCCGTGACAGGACCATGCCGAGGCGATACAGGACGTTATCCAGGCGCCGCTCGAGAACGCGAAACAGGTTTTCGCCGGTGTTCCCCTTGAGGCGCTCGGCCAGACGGAAGTGCTTCTGAAACTGCCGTTCCCTGACGCCGTAGGTCCGTTTGCACCGCTGCTTCTCTCTCAGCCGTATGCCGTATGAGGATATTTTGCCACGGCGAAATGGATGTTCGCCCGGCGGGTAGTCGCGTTTGTGAAAGCCGCATTTGGTGCTTTCGCAACGGGTACCCTTCAGGTACAGCTTTATGCCTTCCCGCCGGCACAAACTACATTTGATCATTCTGTTTTGCTTGGCCATTCTCCCATCCTGCAAACTTTTCAAATGGCACGGTAAGCGCTCTTTGGCTTACACGCGCCGCTTCTTGCGGGGACGACATCCATTGTGGGGAAGGGGCGTGACATCTTCGATCGAGCGAACGGAGATTCCAGCGGCCTGAAGCGCCGTAATGGCCGACTCCCGGCCGGACCCCGGCCCTTTCACCCTCACTTCCACTTCGCGGACACCGAGCTTCCGAGCCTTGTCGGCCACGGCCTCCGCCGCCCGCTGGGCGGCAAAGGGAGTGCTCTTGCGCGAGCCCTTGAACCCGATGGTTCCCGCGCTATCCCAGCAGAGCACCTCCCCGGAGGGATCGGTCACTGTAATGATGGTATTGTTGAACGTGGCCTTGATGTGAGCAATGGCTTTGGTCACGGTCCGATGTGCCTTGCGCTTTCGGCTCCTCGCCACTGACGTTCTCCTTCTTCGGTTGGGCTCGTGACTACCTCATGGCCTTGACGCCCTTTTTCACGGCCACGGTCTTTCGGGGTCCCTTTCGTGTCCGGGCGTTCGTGCGGGTACGCTGACCACGAGCCGGGAGGCCGAGGCGGTGCCTGATCCCGCGGTAGCAACGGATGTCGCGGAGTCGCGCGATGTTCTGGGCCTCCTGTCGGCGCAACTGGCCTTCGATTACATAGTTGTCCTCGATATGCGCACCCAGTCTGCTGAGTTCGTCATCCGTAAGGCTTTTCACGCGGACCTCAGCGCTGATGCCGACAGCGTCAAGCACCTTACGCGCCGCCGTCCGTCCGATACCGTGGATGTACGTCAGCGATATCCAGGCCTGTTTGTCGGACGGTATATCCACACCAACGATCCTGGGCATGCTAACCCTCCTATTTCTGTCGCTGCTTATGACGCGGATTCCTGCAGATGACGCGGACCACGCCTTTGCGCTTCACGATCTTGCAGCTTTCACAGATCCGTTTTACCGAAGCACGAACCTTCACTTTTCCCTCCGGAGCGAACCCGCAGAACGATCAACTTCTGTACACGATACGGCCTCTCCAAGGCCGATCGGCCGATATGTCATACGGCGAGATCTCCAAGGTCACCTTGTCTCCCGGCAGGATTCGTATCCAGTGCATCCGCATCCTGCCCGAAACATACGCCAGGACCTCTCGTCCGCCGAACTCCTCCAGAAGCACCTTGAACACGGCGTTCGGAAGCGCCTCCTTCACGGTCCCCTCGACTCGAATCGGCTCTTCTTTCGCCATGGGACGGTCTCCCGCTCACTTCCCTGTCATGGTAAGTACGTTCGGACCGTCGGCACCAATGGCGACGGTATGTTCGAAGTGCGCCGACAGCGAGCGATCCTTGGTCACGACAGTCCATGTGTTGTCCAAGACCTCGACCTCCGGCCCGCCCGCGTTCACCATCGGCTCTATGGCCAGAATGCATCCTTCCGGCAGCACGGGGTCCGGCATGGACCCGGAGACGAAATTGGGCACCTGCGGGTCCTCGTGCATTTCCTTGCCGATGCCATGACCCGTGTATTTCCGCACGACCGAACAGCTCTGGGACTCCACGTAGGACTGAATCGCCGCGCACAGAACGGAAAGCCGCATTTTCGGGCGCAGGGTGGCTATCGCCCGTTCCAGCGCCGTCTTGCAGACGGCCATCAGACGAACCGCCTCCTCGCGAGGCTTGCCCACGGGAAAGCTAACGGCTGCGTCAGCGCAATAGCCTCTCAGTCTCACTCCCACGTCCACCTTCAGAAGGTCTCCGTCCCGCAGCTTTTGCGGCCCGGGTATGCCGTGCACAACCTCCTCGTTGACCGAGGTGCAAATACTTTTTGGAAAGTTCCTGTAGCCCTTGAACAGAGGCGCTCCGCCCCGGTTTCGAATCAGCGACTCCGCCGCCTCATCGATCTCGACGGTGGTCACGCCGGGGTCTCCCATGTCCTGGCACATTACGAGGACCTCCGCCACAATGGCGCCAGCCTGTCTTATACGATCAATCTCCCGCGCCGACCGTCGCCTAATCACGCTGAACTCCGGACAGAAAGCTCATCCAGCACTCGCAGCACGGCCGTAGCCACCTCCTCCGGTCCGCGGTCAGCGTCAATGCGCCTCAACAATCCGCGCCGCTCATATTTCGTCACCAGGGCCTGAGTCTGTTGGGCATAGACTTCCAGGCGCTTTCGCGCGGTCTCCGGTTTGTCGTCGGACCTCTGGACGAGCCTCCCGCCGCAAGCGTCGCAGCGACCCGGCTCGCGCGACGGAATGTTGCGCACGTGGTAGTTGGCACCGCAGTCTCCGCAAATGCGTCTGCCGGCCAACCTTTCCACTGCCGTTTCCTCGGACAGATCAAAATATAGAACCGCATCCAGACGCAGGTCGAACTCCTGGAGCAGGTTGTCCAGCGCCACGACCTGACCGTGCGTCCTGGGAAAACCGTCAAGCGTGAAACCGTTCCGGCAGTCGGACCGTGCTATCCTCGCGCCGACCAGTTCGGAGGTCACGTGGTCCGGCACAAGCCGTCCAGACTCGATGTACTCTCGCACGGCGCGTCCCAACTGGCTTTCCTCTTCCAGCGCGGCTCGAAACAGGTCGCCCGTGGAAATGTGGGGTATGTCATAACGGGCCGTAATCGTCTCGGCCTGCGTGCCTTTCCCCGAGCCGGGCGCACCCAGGAGGATCAAGATCAAAATCTCCTCCGCCTTCCCTTTGTAAACCCTTCATAGTGACGCATCAGCAGTTGCGCTTCGATTTTTTTGATGAGATCCAGAGCGACGCCGACGGCGATGAGCATGCTGGTGCCGCCGAAGAACTGCGTGATGCGAAAGTCAAGATGGAGCGCCTTTCCCATTAACGATGGGACGATGGCGATCAGTGCAAGTGACGCCGCGCCCGGGAGCGTGATGCGCGTCATGACGCGCTCCAGAT